>VTLG01000015.1_pt1 | contig 86366 bp, 61 predicted proteins | sample 4694571 | NCBI WGS metagenome assembly VTLG01 (sample SAMN12604809, study PRJNA352737) | marine metagenome | biome: ENVO:00000447; feature: ENVO:00000209|ENVO:00000569|ENVO:01000036; material: ENVO:00002151; isolation source: viral sequences binned using virsorter ...
TCAGAGTATTTAGGATCTGCAGTTGCCATTTCATCCCTACTATCTAGCACAATTGTAGCACCAGAATCTGAACCCATGATAGTTTCACCAATTACAAAAGTAGCAGTTGGGGACTTCAGTTTAACCCAACCTTCCTGTGCATCCCACTCTACAAGATTTGCTGTTGCCCCTGTAGTACCACCAGTTACTGTTTCAGGAACCTTAAATGATCCACTTAATCCAACAGGTGCTGCAGAGAATGTTGCAGTGGCAGATGTATAACCACTACCTGCATTAGTAATATCAACTACTTTAACACTCTTATATCCAGATCCACCATTAAGAATATTAATTGCAGTCAATACTCCATTGGTAAATGTTGGACTTAAACTTGCATTTCTACCTGGACTATCTGGATCACTAATTACTAAAGAGGCTCTATCCTCATCATATCCAGAACCACCACTTACAATTTGAACAGATCTAATCTCACCTTCTTTAACTGTACCTCTAATGGTAGCAGTACTAGTTGGAGATCCTCCACTAATGCTTATATTAACTAAGTATGCTGTTGCTGTTGCACCAGTACCATCTCCAGCAATAGTAACAGTTGGAGCCTCATTATACTTAGATCCATTTGCACTAATATAAATTTGATCTATAGCACCACTTGTAATAACTGGTGTTCCTGTAGCAGTGACTCCATTAACAGGTAAGTAGTAATGCTTGACAGTGTAACCGTAATCGACGAGATCCTCATCACCCTCAAATACATCTCCTTGCTCATCACTGTATTCAAAGAGTTCTGCCTTAAGTTTATAAACGTATCCTTTACCTAACTGATAAAATGGTTCTTCATGCTCTACAAATTTTATCTCAAAATAATTACTTGTTAGTGGTAGGTATATTAAATCTCCTTCTTGTGGCCTCTCTGGTGCTTGGTAGTCTTTATCTAGTAAAAGAAACTGAGAAATAAGATCAGTGAATCTTTGCTGAGATATAACCATTGTTATCTCATCAGTCTGTGCCACACCAAACTTAGTTAATAGATCTCCACCACCTTGGAACCCATCATAGTTTTCCATGTATGCTTCAATAATATATGCATCATTAAACTCACCAATCACTTCCTCATTAAACACACCATCCTTTTCCATAATTTCTCTGGGACAGTAAAGGATATCCATCCCAAACATCTTAAGAAATTCTTCTGTAAGATCTTGCTGTAAGAACTGTTCGTTCCTAGTACCGTGAGTAAAATAAGTAGTTCTTGCCATTATCCAATCATGTCAAGTGGTGGTGTTTCGTAACTACGGATCATTTCATCCTCAAGTTTCTCAATTGCTTGCTTACCTTCATTATAAATGAACTCACCATTCATAGTAATTCCACCTGGTAATTGTGCTCCTTGGAACTTAATTAAATTAGATCCCCACTGCCTCTTAACAAGTGCAGTAACATATCTCTTCATCCAAAGATCATTATATACAGCAGCTGTACTACTAGGATCTATTGCACGATAGACTTCAAGAATTAAGTAATCATTCTCTTTGACATCAGTTTTAAAGTCAAGATCCAAATAAAGTCTATCTCCTCTCATCTGGAATCTAGTTTGCTTCTGTCCTTCCAGCAAGAAGTATATGTCTTCCAACCTACGGTTAACCATTTCGTAAGTAAGAATTTCTGTATTAGTTAAATCCCAAAGATCATTTAATCTCCACTGATACCTAACATCAAACAAGTTTGTGACATTCTTAGATACAAAATCAAATACTTTTATAACACTAGTGACATGCTCAGGAACTTTAATATAATTATTTTGCTCTTCCCAATTAACTGATATTGCTGATGAAGTTGCAGCAGCTACTGCTGTAGTTGAATCAGTAGTCATGTCATCAATCATGGCTTGACTAAACTTCACCTTCAAGTGAGTTCTAATATAACCGTCCATGTGACGTTCATTATAAAACTGGATAGCATCATCCACTAGATCATCTATCTGATCATCTTCAATATTAATTTCTAATACAGGAGCACCGTTTTGACGTAAAGCGTAGTCAATCAGTCCCTGCCTTGTGGAAGGAGAAGCCATGTCTTAAGTTGGGTTAACGTTGAATCTAATTCTCACTAGATATGTAGTATTTGCATCAAGATTAACATTACCAGGTAGTGTGTATGCTACTTTGTTGGTTGAGTTACCAAGAGATTGATGTAGTATAGTTGTAAACTGTGGGTTGTTTACAGGTACTTCTACGTTAGGAGCAAATTGCCAGTCACTAGATGTATGCTGATATCCAGTCTTCATTGCAATAGGATCAACATTAATCGTTGGATTAAATGCTGGTGTTATTACTTGAATGTCTGGTTGATCAACAATTGGAGTTGAGAAATTAGCAGCAGAAGTATATGCACTCTCTAATCCATTATTATCTCTGAATTTAACCTGAACAAAGTATGCTGTATCAAAATCTAAAATCGATACAGGAACAGTAAAGGTTGTTAAGTTACCTGTGTCACCCTGAGCAAACGTTCCACTTGTATCATATACAGTGACGTTATCACTAGTTCTTCTTATCCTCCAGAATGTAGAATAATGAGTTGACCCTGCATACTCTTGAATGAAAGCAGAAGTAGTAATAACTGGTTGTCTCGAAAGTGTCTTAGTAGTATCAGCATCAACGGTTGGAGTTACAGTTACTGGTCCAGATACAAACTCAGATTCATTAACAGTAAGAGTTACCGCATTAGAAGTTACTGTAGTTGCCTCAGCATTAGATAGAACAACTCTAAACTGTTCAGCTGGATTTGTTGGGAATACAGTTGCTGGTGATGTATAACTAAAAGCATTAGCTCCATTGATATTAGACCATGATCCACCAGAGTTAACTGAGTTCTGCCACTGATATGAAATTACATCACTTGTAATTGCAGCAGTAACACTAAAGGTTGCGGTCTGTCCTTCAATAACAGATGTATTAACTGGTTGCTGACTAATAGAAATAACCCTTAGAACAGTTAATAAACCATGATCTGAAGTTATATCTGCAGCAGATCCAACAAGAGAAACTACACAACGATAACGATCTTCATCATCATCGGCATGTACTAATGTTGGTGTTGTATATGTATTGTTAGTTGCACCACCTACAGACGCATAGTTTGAACCATTATCATCAGATCTTTCCCACTGATATGTTGGTGTTCCACTACTTGATGTTGCAGTAATAGAGAATGCTGCAGTTGCCCCTTCATTTGCAGTTGGGTTGGAAGGTTGTGCTGTAATAGAGAATGTTCTTTGTACAGTTAAAGTTGCATTATTTGTAAACGCAGAAGCAGCTGCTCCAGTAGCATCTAATTTACAACGATATAAATCTTGGTTATCATCAGCATATGTTAATGCAGCAGTTGTGTATGATGCAGATGTTGCCGAACCAATATCACTCCAGTTAGATCCAGCATCATCAGATTTCTGCCACTGATATGTTACTGAAGGTTCGTGGTGTGATTGACCTTCAAATCCTCCACCTCCTCCTCCAGCAGGAGTTGTAAAGGTTTCTGTATCAAATGATGAACTAGCAGCATTACCACCAAAAGGTTGCATAGTAACATCACCCAAGCAAGTGAACGTTGCAGTAGCATTTTCATTGACTGTAGCATCAGATGGATGAGTTGAAACAACTACAGTTACAGTTTCTACTTGTAATGTAGCAGCATTACTAGGTATAGTTGTTGCACCTGGACATGCAAGTAAACAACGATATTGATTCTCGTCGTATGTTGTAGTTAATGTAGGTGTTGTATATGTTGCTGTTGTACCTCCAGTACCTTCAGTAACATCAGACCATGAAGCACCAGCAGTAATAGAAACCTGCCACTGGTATGTAATATCACCTGCATCACTATCAGATGTAGTTGCAGCTACACCAAATTGTTCTGTACCACCAACTGCACCAGTAGTATTTGTTGGTTGTGCAGTAATACTAATTGTTCTTGTTACTAGACTTCTAGCAACAGAAGAAGTTACGTTTGCTGCACCAGCAGCAGATAAAATACAACGATAATAGTCTCCATAACTATCATCATAGGTTGTAGATCCTGTACTATATGTTGTTGAGGTAGCTCCACCTATAGCACTATAACTTACCCCGTCGCCATTCTCTGATTTCTCCCACTGATATGTGATAGCAGCAGAATCAAGAGTACTAGCAGCAACAGTAAATGATGCAGCTGCAGGTGCAACTGGAGCTGAATCTACTGGTTGATTACTTATGGTAATAGTACGGAATACTGTTAGGGTAGCAGCAGTAGTATATGCAGGAACTACAGCAGTAGTTGTATCTAACTTACAACGATACTGATAAGTGTTCTTGGCAAAATCATCATCTACTGTTAAGGTATTTGTTGTTGCTCCACTATATCCACCACCATTAGCAACATCAGACCAACCTACACCACCATTACTTGAGAACTGCCATTGGAATGTAATGGTAGATCCATCAGAACTAATACCCGAAACAGGACCAAACGTAGCAGTACCTCCAGATCCAGCTTCAACTGAAGTATCAGAAGGGTGCTGTGTGATTGTAACTAGAACACCAGTTCCTGTTGTAGTAAAGTTATAAGATTGAGCATTACCAGTAATGTTCTCAGTTACAGTAAAGTTGAATGTAGTATCAATATAATCTGAAGTTACAGTACCACTTAAAGCACCTGTTGTTGTACTTAATGCAAGACCAGATGCTCCAATACTATCTCCACTAAGACTATATGATTCTGCAGTTGGTTCACTAGCAAATGTAGTTCCCGCTAATCCAAGATCTATATTAACACTTGCACCATTAGCAAATGGAGTTCCACTTACTGCACCTGAAGATGCTTGCCATGTTACATTAGTATCAATGTATGGGAAGAATATGCCACGCTTCGTTGTGAGAGGAGCTGTATTAGCATCATACTTAAAGTCAACCCCACTATCTACTGGGAAATATATGACATTAGTATAAGTTCCTGTACCAGCAGCTTCTTGTACATCAGTTTGGGATCTTAAAGTTGTTTCTGTCAGAATAACTCCATCTGTACCCTCATGATATTTCTCCTCTGGGTTTATCAGAGCAAGATAGTTATTCGATCCACCACCAGTTGTACCAGCACTAGCAACACTTTGAGCCTGAATGGTAATAGTATTATTAACAGCACTCTCTGCCTGAATATTCAACCATCCAGATTGAGATAGTAGAGCAAGATCAATACCACCAACAGTTAATGATCCAGTTGATCCTGTAGTTCTCAATTGAACTTTCTTACCAACATTACCAATGAAATGTGCTGCATCAGCAGGATCAAATGAAACTACAACATAGTCAGAACCATTTGAAGTTTCAAATGGATCGGCTGGAAGCTTCTTATCTATTATACTATTGACTGGATAATTACCATGAGCACCCTTAGTAATATCACCATTGCTAGGTGATACAGTTCTACAGAATTCTTTTGCTTGACCTGCTATATTATTTGTATTAAGAGTGAAACCATTCTTACTACACCATGCTGCCATGATGCCCGAAACTATTGGACATGAGAATGATGTACCATTTATAGTACTGTAATTTGATGTACTTGTATATGGTGTGTTAGCAGTCCAGTCATATGTTGGAGTTAATATTCTAGCACCAGGAGCAACAGTAGTTACACCAGAACCATAGTTTGAGAAGTCTGCCCATCTATCATTATACTCTGTAGCACCAACACAAATCTTTTTCTGATCAGTATCTACAGTATTAATACCACCTGTAGCATTATCTGAATAACCAGCAGTTCTTGATCCAGCAATAGCTTTGGTTTGCATTGGTCCTGCAAAGACATCACTACTATTCTTGAAACCATTACCTGCAGATCGACATACAATTATACTATGGTTATCTGAAATAGTTCCTTCAATATCATCTAGTATTTCCTCATCAGTACCACTATCACCACCAGCATCATTTAGTTCCACATAAGGATAGTTTTCATTGGGTATAGTAGGACCAAATGAAGCATTGATAATTGCAGGTCTAGTATTACCTTTATAATCAACATGAGTAGAATCATTATGATCAATGACTGCTTGATAAGCACTTAAGATAGCAGTAAATGATCCAGAGTTAGTAGAACTAAATGCTTTAGCTGCATATATTTTTGCATTCCTAGCAATACCTGCACTTCTACCAGCAGCTAGAATAGCACAATAAGTTCCGTGACCATTATCATCTTCATTATTACTTCCATAAGAACCAGCATAATTAGACATCTGGAACACTCGATAGTTCTGTTGCTCAGAAGCACCGTTCAGATCTGATACAAAATCAGGATCATAAAGTTCTGGATGTAAAGCAGCGTTGTTACCAGTTGGTCTACTTGCTCCACGAACACCAGTATCAATTACATATATGTCAACACCATCACCTGTTTGGGTGTAACTATATTCTCCGTTTAAATATTGACGTTCTTGTTTTGTGATTCTATCTAAATGCCAGAAGTCATGTACATTGACAGTACCATATCTACTGACAGGAGAATATGCATACCTACCCATATTAGTATGAGCAGTGCAATAGAAGAATAAAATTGAAGGAGTTGAAGCACTTACTGCTAAAACTGTAGTACCATCTGTACCTGGTGTACCAGTAGTACTTACTCCTGTTGTAAACTCTGTACCATTAGTAGTATGAGTTCCATCTGGTGTTATAGAAAATCTAAATGGATGACCAGCGTTTGAAGCGTCTGACTGATCAAATGTATATGTACCACCCTGAACAAAACCAGTTTGGTTTGAATATGTTGAATAAGTTCCACTAGGACTACTAGCAAATACAAAGAGATCATTACCACCGAAGTTTTGTACCTTCACATAAATGGTACCTGCACCAGTGGTGGTTAAATTTCTAGTATTACTTGTTGTTGAAGTCTCAGCAGAAGTATTAATATCTAATGAATCTGAATTATCTACAGATAAAGTAGCACCTGTTTCAACAGGATCTATAGAAAACTTATCATCAGCATCCCAAGTACACTTCTTGACTGGTCCCAAAGCATTCAGCTTTTCAAGCAATCCACTTGAATACTTATCTGGACAATCAAAAGTTATGATTGCGAAACTTCTAAATGATTCTACAAAGGTGAGATAACCGTATAATTTGAGAATTGCTGCAGCAGCGGAATCCAAACTATAATTATCAGATACCCTAACGACTACCCTCTTCATTCTAACTGGCACTATTATCCTTCAGTTGTATTTATACTGAAAAAATTGGATAGTCTTTTTTCCATTTCATAAAAGAATTCATCATCCCATAGGAAATTAGCAATAATTCTCATAGACTTATTCCTAGTCTTTGTTAGAACTATTCCTGATTCTTGTAATTCCTCTTGACTTAAATCCCTATGTGCATCTAAAGAGAGTAGTAAACCACTAAGCCTATACCCTGTAATATAGTTTTTATTCAATAAACTTTCAGAAACAGATCTGAGTTTATCTTCTATACCTTGGCATTTACTAAACAAATTCTCACGTACAATAATATCATTAACTGTATTCATAGCAGATATACCTGTCATGGTAGGTTGCCAAGTATGCCCCCAAGTCCAATCCTTTTTCTTTATTACATCCCCAACCTTCTTATTAGCAACAGCACAACCAAGAGGTGTGTATCCAGCAGTTAAAGATTTACCCAATGCAGATATATCAGGTTGTACTCCATACCTCTTATATCCATGGTAATCTCCACCCTTACCCCAACACACTGCACAATCATCACTCATCATAAGAATATCATTCTCATCACATATATGACGAATCATTTTCCACCAAGATTTTGACCATGGAATACCACCATTGATCCATGGTAGAGTTTCCATAACTATACATCCAATCTTTCTCCCACAACAATTATATGACTTAATAACAAGATCCAAATACTTAAGTGCTTTCTCCTCAGCCTTTGCTTGATCCTTTACATCTTTCCATATAGGAGTTGGTACCTTCTTAAGTCTCTTACTTACACTATCAACTTCACTCATATCTCTAGTGAGGAATGTTGTTCCATGATAGCTTGGTGTAAAGGTAACAATGTAATTACTTTGATTACCCCAATACTGATCATTCATTTTGATTGCAGCTTCAACTGCAGATGATCCAGATATAGCCCAAGACAAAACATCCCAGTTGCCTGTTGAGCAAACTAGGTCTGTCATCTTTATACACAGTTCAGAAGTCTCTCCTCGATTACCTCTGACAAAATTAACTTCAGGTGCCAAAGCACCCATTACTTCTTTATTACCGTAACCTAATATATACGCAGAATTTCCAGACTGGAGATCTATCAATCTAGTTCCATCAGAATATTCTATCCAATATCTATCCGTCTTAGTTACAACTTTATCTAGGGGTTCTTTACTCCAAGCCCTAAGTTCATAACCCATCTGGTAAGTATTTCTTAAGTTCTGCCTCAGTAGGTGCAGCAGTCATTCTCTCAACTGGCTTACTGAATTTTAAATCATGTGCTGAATCAAATTGGAACTTAGTTCTTAAATGAGTTCTATCTCGTTCTACAATAAGATGATAGTAATGCCCATAAACATTTTCACTAAATCCAATTGCTATAATTGGTCGGGTATCATAAACATCCCCGACCTTCCATGGACAAGTTTCCTCAGTTCCATCAAAAGGAATATAGAACTGAGTTGATTCTACGTGTTCTTTTTGTCGAGCTGCACTACTCTTTACTATCATCTGTCTCTGGTTCTTTCTGTGTTAATTGAAGTGCTTCAATAGCTCCTTCCAATCTCAAGACTTGTTCATTACGATTTTTGAGTTGCTTTTCAAGTTCCACTACAGTTGCTTTCTGCTCTTTCAATTGATTGGTGAACTCCTCCACCATTTTGTCAATATCCATGTTTTAAAATTATAAGTGTATTATTTATTATAGCACAATTACTCTAGATCGGGCAACGGTACACCATTCATAACCAATGCTGGATCTTCAGTTGCAATTTCTTTCCTATAGTTTGTTGCCACTTGAGATGTCATATACTGTAACTTGTGAGAATCAATAGCTGGCAAATTCAATGCTGTTATATTGGCTTCATAAGTATCAAGATCAATAACCCCTAGTTTTAGGTTCTTTACATTGTCATAACATGCAGTTGCATCACTTATCAACTGTGTGTCAGTAGCACCTGATTCTAGTGTAGAAATAATTCCTGCCTGTGCATCTTTCTTCACCTTCAAGATATACTGAGCATAAGTATGCCACTTCTCTCTTCTTGGTTTCAGCCTAGGTAAAGAAGTTTTTCCTTCCAATCTAAGCCCTTTAATATAATCCTCTTCTGCTGTTGTCAGAGTTAAGGAACTATCACTACGCATCTGTAGGATGAGTAGATATTCTGTAGCAGATAAATTCATTGTACCCAGATCTCCGCACGCATGGTTCTATTTACACCAGTGGTTCCTTGACAACAGTAGATATGATCTCCTGCAGAGGAGTCTGTTCTACGATGACCTATACCACCACAAACATCATTGGAACTTTCTCCACCTTCGTTGTTCCAACCAAATCCCCAACGCATAGCATTGTTACTTGATCCAGTATAGTTAAATCCATACCATTGGAATCCATTCTGGTTTGTGAATCCAGATCCGACGTACATACTTTCTCCACGTGGGTTACTTGATATACGATAGTTACTCTGGAATCTTTGTAAGCATGTCTGTCCTATACCACCTTGCTTCCAAGTCCAACCATTATAACCAACTGATGATTGACCACCATTGTTTATATCAGGAAAAACTGCACCGAGTGTTTGTGCAACATAATAGTTGAATACGTGGTTCTTATGATCACCATCGTTTCTATTCAACTGAGATGTTTCATTATATGTGTTTGTAGATGTCCAGTAGTTAGTATCATAATGGAATGTGCTTCCTCTAGTACACTTCCATGCTAACATCCAACCACCACCACCTAAGTGGTTTACATCCATCATACAATATACTTGCTTCGCACCTACACTAGGTAACAAGATCCAATATACACCGTCTGCAGCTGTTGGATTGATCGTTAATATTGCGGATGCATTTGCGGCTGCTTTTTCTGCAGAAGAACCATCTGGTTCTGATCCACCACCGATGTTCATCCACTCAGATCCATTCCAAGTTTGTAGTTTCTCCGAAGTGCTATTATAAATCGTTGCACCAACGTCCAAACCACTTGTGGGTCTACCGCCTTCTGTATAACTAGGAAAGTTTAAATGTGAGGAGGCATCTACGGTACTGGAATTGAGAGTGCTACAGTTAAGAGTTCCCATTATTTCCTATGATAAGTCCTAATCTATTTAGACAGGACTAAAACATATAAACCGTTCCACCACATTTTATCATCCTCTTGATCATTGAGAAGTTCTCTTTCATATAAGATATTTAACTTTTGTTTCTCAACCCAACCTTTAGTTATAGCAACATTCTGTTCTAAATTTGCATCATCAACTACTAAAGTAAAAACATTTTCAGTAAACCCTAGCATATTGTTAAAAAATTCTATCATTTTATGCTCAGTATTATCTCCATCATAAAAGATTATGTTAACATTCTCTTTAAAATCTTTCTTACCTAACTGAGATGAATCACCATTGAGAACTTGTATATCAAAATCTAAGGTGTCTGTAGTTACATTCGTCTGTAAATTTTTGACAAAAGTATTAACAGTAACGTCTTCTAATGGTAAAGTAATATCCTTTCTAGCTGGTTGTAGATTTGGTTCTGACCAATTATCATTTGCATATGCTGCAACCATATCATTATTCTGAACAGCTGCACAGAATGTAGATCCCGCAAACACACCCACCTCAAGATAGACCGCACCTTCCTGGGAGCAGAGATTATTTAAGAAATGTCTTACTCTAGCTGACGATAATCCAGGTACATTATAGTACGCACTAGGATCTTCAGGATCATAAGCCTTATGATTCGATAGGTACTTACCAGAATTAATAAACGCTTCAATACAAGTTTCTACTTGTGGATGTACGATCAAATCAGCTTTCTTCATATGAGATTCCACTACTTTCTCACAGTAGTTACAATCCCAACAATCAAACTTACATGTTTTTATTTTCTGTCTCCACATTCTAACAGGAGAATCTTTTATTTCTAATTGAGCATTATATTTAATATACTCTGGAAACATATACTCTTCTTTATCTGCCCATCTTTTAATGAGATCCATACTCTCTTGAAGTCTCATCATACTTTCCCTACCATGTAGTTTAAAAGTATCAATACCCAACTCAAGAAATTCTAACCAGTCATCTCTCCATGGTGGGAGATTTGCTGCTTTTAAATCATACTCTGGATGTTGAACATCCCAAGTAGAACATGATACTCTACTAATAGGACTAGCAAAAAAGATAGGATCATTTGGTCCTCTTGTACTATTATATTGATAATGCTCTGGCATGATAGGACAACCACCCCAACATGTTTCATTGACTAGCATTGATAACATGACAGGTTTACCTAAGAACTTACAGTAATCCTTTGCCTTCTGAATACGAAGTAATTGATCACGATCTCTCATAAGATCCCGATCAAGATTTATATAATGAAATCCAGCCTCTGCTAATGCTACTATCTCATTAGGTCTAGTAACCTCTCTAAGAATAGTATTCTTAATAAACAGATCTGGAAATGCTTCTTGAATTTGACCAGTAGATACCCATGATGTATGTGGTAAAGTTACCACTCTAACACCAGCATTATAAATGGGAGCAAAATTTTGAATCCAAAGATCCAAATTCTTTTGATCTGGTCTTACCCATATATTATTAAATGTAGCTGATAATGGCAGATCAGATTTATTTGAAATATAAATTGCAGATTGTATTAAAGCTTGATTCTCAGCAAAACAATCCCCCATAGCATCCTGATCGAATGGAGGGATTCTGCAAGTGAAATATAAATCTAATATGTATTCTTTATATTCTTCTAAGAACGGAAGAAATGTATTGACTACAAAGTGCTCACTCAGCTTCGGATTTATCGGTAGACTGAAGACTCTTTTGTTCATTACTATGTTCTGCTGTCAGTTGATTGAATAATTCTAAGTTGAGGTTCTCTTCAATGTTATCGAATGTTGGGAACCTAGGTGGTTCTCCATCTGTTAACATTTTATCAATATAAGGTTTCATACTATTCTGAACCTTAGCAATACCTGCATTAAGCATTCCTGAATATTGCATTGCTATACTGACAGCATAGATTTGATCCTCCTCTCTCATCATGGCAATAGAATCCATATTACCAATACCTATTCTACCATTAGCATAGATGTCAATAGCAGCCTGTTTACCCATACGAGCAATCCAGTATTTCCTTTCTTCCTCTTCAGTATAGTCAGCAGCTTCTCCCATCTCTTCAATGGATTTATAATGCTTCCGAACATAATTCATAAAAGGTTCCAGTTCATGATCATACTGACGTATGCTCACATCAAACTTACCTAAGTCTAATTTATATTCAGCAATATCTAATTCGATGAGTTCCCTTTCAAATGGATCATCTTCTTTTTCTAATTTCTCTTCGAGTTGACGTATCTTTACAGTCTTTCTCTTTCTATCTAATTTTACTTTCTTCCTTTCGTGGTTCCTACTTTCAATCTCAATTAGAGCTTGACGTAGTTGACGAAAATCAGTGACATGTGAATTGATAACAAAATTTTTAATTTGCTCACCAGTCATGCCATAGTGCATAGAGGTTTCTACCCAATCCTCTATATTCTGGGCGGTAATCTCAGTCATAGTATAAAATAATTAAACTTTTAATCCAGGCTCCACGTTGTCTACGGTTTGTACTCCATTAAGACCTTCATGAGTCTGACCAAGTTCCTCTGCTTGTTTGTGAGGTACTGGCATACCCATGTACTTCTGATAAAGTACGTTTAGTTCTTTTATTGTAGCACAAGATTTGAATTCTTGCTTGATCTTCAGCATATCTGCGTAAAGAGCTACTACTTTTTCTTTGAAATCTGCTTGACCTGCTTTAATTGCAGCAGCGACTTCTTCTTTTGTTGAACCTTTAATAGATACAATACTATCTATAACAGGTGTTTCACCATCTAAATTGTTCGCTTCTCTGAGCTGAGATTCCCAAAGGAACTGTTCAATCTTAGATTCCTCTGCTTTGAGTGTAAGGAACTTACGATCATATTGATCTTCAATAATAAGTTTTGCTGCTAGCTTCATAAATGCTATGGCAGCATCATATCTTTCTTGTGGTAATTCAACTTTAGTTTTACCATCACCAACTTCTTCAAGTGAATACTCATCATCTTCAGATAAAGGGTCTTCATCTGTAACTTTAACTACAGCACGAATTTCTCCAAAGTGCTTGGTTCCCCACCTACCTAAATCTTCACTTATCTCTTCATATGATTTTGGTAGAGTATATAAATCTCTAACCCATTTTTCTTCTACGGAAAATACGCAGACACCATACATGTTCCAAATGATATTGGCTGTTGACAACCAATCAATATCATCACTTCTTCTTCCTATGAAGTACTTTAGTTTAATTTCTTCGCTCATGTTAGAATCCTGTGTATCCGTACATTAAGGTACCGTATTCGGAACCAGCAGCAGATGCTGATCCTGGAGGACCACTCCTATCCATTCGACTATCTCTTTGGAAACTATGACTTGCATAAGTGAAGAGATAACCATTGTTATTCTGGGAACCATCATACTGACCACAAATGAAACCATATTCATTTCCAGTATGGAATGTTTCCTCACCAGTAGTTATGCCATTTTTACTGACAGATGCTCTACGACCACCATTGTAAGAATCTCTTACATGCCAGTCACTAGAGGTACGATAACCACCACCAGTGTTCCAGTATCCAAAACCATTTCTACTTGAAAGTGTTTTGTTAGTACCGTCAGTTCCTGGTCCGTCTGTCCAACTATGGAATACTTCAGTAGAGAAGTTAAAACTTTGTTTAGAACCAGTAGCAATCCAACCTACTGTAGCACCTTGTCCACCAGCAGGGTTGTTCTGTGTACCGTTAGGATGGTTTGTACCAAATGCATTTGCAGCAGTTGATAGGTTATATTTAACCATGTTGCTACTATTACCACCACCATGTACATATGCATAAGTAAAATCTTTTTTCATGCAGGTAGCTCTATGTTTTGTTCCTGCCATAGAGGTTGCTGCACCAGTATTGCTTTCTGTTACCATACTGATGGATGATACTAGGTCAGTAGTTGCGTTCCAACTATCTCCAGTACAGAATATATAACTCTTAAATGCTGTATTCCATGCAGAGTCAATATAAGCACCTGACCATGTAGTTAAATCTCCTAAGTTAGTTTGAGTAAATGTAGAGTGTACAAGTCTATTAACGTTCTTGTAAGAGGTTCCTCCACGATATCCACACTGACTATATCCTTTAGTAATATCAAATCCTGCTTTATATGCTGCCTGATTCGCACCCTCTGCAGTTCCTTCTCCACCTTCATCCCAATAAGCCTGTCCAGTACTACCACCAGATCTCAGAACAGCACCAATGTTACTTGTATCCTGAGTTGGTAGAGTTACAAATGGTTGTCCATTTTGTAAGAGAGTACCAGTAAAATCTATATTTCCAGCAACAGATACATTACCAGTAAAAGAAGCACCACCCGTCGGAAAACTTACAGCTCCCGATTCGGCTCTATTTGTTACTTCATCAACTTTAATTCTAGATGCCATGTCGTTTCCGTATTAATGTAACCAAAGGGTCCAAGCGTTTGTATAACGATACTCACCATAAGCATCTGTTGTTCCCCAAATCACCTGACAAGGTGCTGAAGAACTTCCTCTCTCCGTACCAAAAGATAGAGGTCCAATATTTTGAGAGTGAGAGTTGTTACCACTAGTCAAGTTACCTGGATCAATAATAAGCATATTGCTACTAAAGTTTCCAGATGTATTACCATCGAAAATAACAGCCCAATAACCACAACCATTATTCTGGTATGGTGAATTATTTACAATGCCACTAAAGTTCTGAGTAAATGCACAGAAGTCAGCAGTATGAAAACCACCAGATACATAACTTGCTTGGTAATGACACTTAGTCATTTTGGGTAAACTACATCTAATTGTAGATAGTGAGTTACCACCAGAGTGAGTTTGGTTTCTACCAATTCTATGGGTACCTTGTCCAATAGTATCATTATTAGTACTGGTATCTGAGTTAGTATTCCAAGCAGGTATAATCGTACCTGGAGACCCATATTCAGTATGTGCTATAGCAGAGTTATTTGCACCGAAGAATGCAGCATCATATTTAATCCACCCATTATCTCCAGTACCAAAACGATCAGTTGCATCATAATCAAATTCAAATGCTCCACTTCCAGGTATTGTTACCCATACAGTACCAGATGTTTGGTTACCTTGTTCGTATGCATCCTTACCAGAAAATGCAGGATTACTTGAAGACCCACCACGGTTTCCTCCACCGCAGTTTGCCCATCTATCTCCAGTCCAAACTTCCAAAGATGCTGTATCCGTGTTGAGAATCAACTCACCGACATAAGGGTTTGCTGGTCTACTACCTTGAGCATAATTTGGTAATCTATATCTTCCTGAAGTACAGTGCAATTCATGTCCTGCAGGAATTTCAATCTGATTATTATAAGTTGCAATTCCTTGCAAATTGTGTACTGATAATGTGCTCATAGTTTAAACAATCGTCCAGGATCCACCGTTATCTATGGTAACTGTGCTACCGTTATTTATAGTCAATGGCCCCGCGCTCATGCAGCAATCTCCATTAGCAACAGTGATGCTTTCTCCAACAGAATTTCTATTACGCTTGAATACCCCGTGAGAATCGATCCATTGCTTGTCGCCACCTGCTCTTAGAACTGTGCTCTTCTGTCCAGAAGATAGTCCTTCAGATGCATTAAGGTTTAATCCACTATCTCCAGTAACTTGTACTCTATATGTTGACTGAATAGAGTTGCCACCTGGTTCGTGGAAATGACATCTACCACCCTGATCCCATGATGCAAATGTTTGGTCACTATCATTTCTAAAGAAGAAGTCATCACCAGTCTTAATATAAGTATGACTATTATTAGCAAAGTAGAATCTTTGCTGACCACCATCATCTGATATCCAAGTGTTAACTACACCTTGTAGATAAGGTAGGTTAAGTGCACTGTAACCATCAAGTAAATCAGCGTTCAAGTTAGAAACAACAGTTGTAGAACTAACGGTAAGTGGTGCAGTACCAGTTGCAACAGTAGACTTTAATTGACCGTCAGTCTCAATGTTACCACCAACATTTATCCTTGAACCAGCTCCAGTACCACCTGCCTTATTGATGAACCATCTACCAGTAGCTTCATAGATCGAAAGGTTACAAGATCCAGTAGAACCTTGAGAATTGATAGTTGCTGCAGTACCAGGACTTGCAAATCCTTTAATAACGAACCATGATGCGTTAGCATCATCTGCACCCATGACCCATGCGTGATCATTATCTTTATCATCAAATGTGATAGAAGGAGATCCACCACTCGTACCAAGTAATATACGACCATCATTAGAAGCACCAGATTCAAAGGTTGCCCATGCAGCAAGACCATCTTGATCCTTAGTGACATGTAAAGGTGATCCAGGATTAGATTGTCCAACACCTAAACGTGCATTACGGAAGTATACACCATTGTATGATAAGTGAGTTCCATTCCAACCAAAGTCATTACTGTCAGTACCAAAGCGGATGTAACCAACAGTACCACTGTTTCTACCCTTGATGGATAGAGAGTTAGTTGCTGCCTTACCTAGGTCAACACCATTAGCACCAGCAAGTTGTAAAACTCCAGTACCAGTGTTATTGAATGTACCTTGGTCAGCAGTTAGATCGTTAACTGTAAGGTGTCCAGAAGCGTCTCTACGAGCGATTGTATTAGCATTTGCTGCAGTAGACTGTGTGAAACCATCTAAGTAATGAGCGTCTAGCTGAGATGAACTACCATCGTTACCTGCGTGCCACACCGTATTACCATTAACGGTAATGTCACCAGTATTAATTCTTAAAGTACCATTTCCGTTATTGGTATTACCACCAGAAATGTAGAACTGAACATCGTAATCAGGAGCTTGTCCCGAAGAACGGAAGTCAACTGTTGGAGTTGTAGAAACAGATCCCTTACCAATTTGTAGTTTAGCACCTGCAGCAGCATCACGTAATCCAATAACAGTAGTAGAACCGCTAGAGATTGGGTTGGATGATGTTACAGTCCACTTAGTACCTGGGTTAGGACCAACAACATATATGTTTGCGTTAGTATTATTACCAACAAATGCGATCGTACCTGTAATTAAGGAGTAGATCTCACCAGATGTATGAGTAAGTTCACTAACACCATTAGCATCAACTACGATAGAACCAATGTTGTTTGTTGCACCTACGTCAGAGTAGATAGTGTAAGTACCACTTGGGTTAACATTACCGTTAGCACCAGTTCTTACATGGAAGTCTGGAACATATAATGTATACTTCAGACCACTATCGTTAAGATAGAAGTTCTCGAAGACCATCTTGTCTTGACCAAGAACTTCAGGTAAGAACATATCACCCATAGGTGTATTGATTCCACCCTTAGAATTACCGAAGTTATAACCTGACTGATACCATAGACCTTGTGATCCATCTAGTTTATCAGCATCTAGGCCACTCGCAGCACCATCATTAGCACCTGACCAAATCTTAGACCAGTTACCATATACAGTGTTACCTCCACTGTTACCTCTAATCCAAAGGTTATCATTATCAGTGTAACCTATTTGAATAGCAGCAGAACCTGTTGCTTCCCTTCTGTAGGTCATGATACCGTGTGTGGTACCACCGTCAGTTAAACCAGTTGCACTATTATTTCTTAATGCAGCAGAAATACCGTTTGCTGCCTGTGCAGGTGATGGGTTAGAAGTTAGAGATGCAGTCTCGTTGAATACTCTGTTTGCTGTGTCAGCAGTACCAGAGATAGAAATATTATATGTTGTATTTGCAAGACGTGCGGGATCAAGTGTACCAGCATTCAAACTACCAGCGTTCTGATAGAATGCACCGTGGTTACCATCCAGTTTATCAGCATTAAGTTCTGATCCTGGTCCTTGGTCAATAGTTACCTGACCATCATTATCAATTACGAAACCACCTTCTGATTGGTTACCAACTGCTTGGTTAGCAACATCCTTACGGAAACGGAATACACCGTAGTTACCATAGACAGTAGCGGCAGGAGTAAGGTTATCACCCTTCCTCATGTCAATTTCTATGTTACCATATACACGGTTAATAGTACCCTTAACAGCAGTTAAGATTGCTCCATTACCACCACCAAATTCTGCAGGTATTGTTATACTAAATCCAGCAGTATATCCTGTACCAGAGTCAGTTACAGTAGCAGATGTAATAACACCACTTGTAACTGTATAAGTTGCTCTTGCAACACCACTATCAGTAACACTTACGTTACCACCTTCTAATGGTAAGTTCTGATAAGTACCGTCTGTGTATGAAGTACCACCGTTAGTTATAGTGATGGTGTCAATATATGTACTGTCTGTGACAGATCCATCAATAACAATACAATCCTGAGTAGCAGGTCTAATTGCTTGTAATGCATACTCCCAAGAAGAATCACCACGTAAGAATGTGTAAGAGTTAGATACACCTCTACTTGCTAATCTCTCTGGGTCAATAGTACCAGCAACAATGTTAGAAGCATCAATGTTAGTTGATGTTAACTGTGTCCAGTTCGCTGCATTAGAAGCAGAAGTATTAATTACCCTTGTAAGGTCAACAATTCTCTTTCTAGCAAAGTTACCAGAAGTACTTGCTGAAGCAGCAGAAGTTACTGTATACTGGTTAGCATTAATTAGAGAAATTGTATAGAAACCATCAGCACCCTGACCACTTGTAAAGTCTAAGAAGACAAGGGATGCGTTTGATAAGTTATGTCCAGTCTCATCAACTGTAATGGTAGTACCAGATTGAGAATAAGTACCAGTTCCTTCATTAGCACCAGCACCATCAAGGATAAAGTCACCAGCATCAAACTTGATATTGTTTGCAATGTTGATGTTAACTCTACCTTCAATTTGAGCAGCAAGAACTGCATTATTGTTAGTAGGTGAGTTAGGTGCAGTTACAGTTGGCTGTGAGTAGTATCCAGAACCAGGGTTGGTAATAGTAACCTTAGTTACGATACCACTTGTTACGTTAGCAGTAGCAGTTGCCTGTGTGCCAGATCCACCAGGTGCAGAAATTGTTAGTGCAAAGTCACCAGTATAATCCGCACCACCATCAGTGATAACGAAGTTATAAATTTGACCATCATTAAAGGACTGAACAGTACCACGAGCAGTAGTAGAACTACCAGTTAGGATAGCACCATTAGTGAATGAGTAATTACTATTCGGTGTGAATGCTAAGAACTGAGATTCTAAGTCATTCTCCAAGATGTAGGAGATTGCAGTACCATCAGTTGTGAATGTATGAGTACCTGTACCTTGACCAGTCAGATCGAGGTTTGTACCATTTGTTGCATTTGATGCTGTAGAAGCAAGTTTAACAGTGTTGTCATCAACCTTGATAACAAAGTACTTGGTAGCAGTTGAAAGTCCACCAATCGCTGTTGTTCCCTCAGTATATGTTAATCCATCACCAGTATTTGTACCATGAGCTGTGATGGTAATCTCTTCAGTACCTGTATTAACTGAGGCAGGAGCAACGCTGAAGTCTACAGCAGTTGTCTCAATAGCAATGTCACCAGCATTTGCGTCTTCAATAGCAAGTCTTTCTACCTGAGATGTAACAGAAGTAATATTGAAAGGACGTAAAGCAGGTATCTGATCAATGTTAATCTTACCTGAAGACGTTAACTGAACCAGTGCAGATGGAACTGCGTTTGTTGAATATGGCTGGTTGAGGTATGGTCCTAGGTTATTTGAAATATAATCTTTAACTGATGCCTGAGTAGGTAGTAAACTATCAGATGCGAATGCACCACCTAAGTTGTCATCATCAGAGAAACCTGTAATCGTGATGTCACCACCAACGATCTTAATGGATGATAGTTCAGAGATACTAACAGTACCAACGAAACTAATAGCACCAGTTCTGTTGAAGATAGTAACGAAATTACCAACCTTGAAGTCACCAAATTCGTTAGTACCAGATGTATAAACCTGACCGAAGGCTTGTTCTGAAGCTTCGTATGCAGTACCTAAACCAAATCCACCGTTCTGAGGTAGAGCAGCATAAGTGTTACCAGATCCAGAATATTCCCAAGTATGTGATGAAGAGTTAACAACAGATGGTCTATGGAATACAATAGAACGACCTACAAGATTACTTAAGTTACCGTTAGCATAACTGTTCCTAGTATTAGGAGCTGCTGTATCGGTATAATCCATCGACCTATTGGTCGTGATCTTAGCAACTATCTGAGTTCCAGGAGCACCACTGACTACTTCTGTTTCAAGAATAATATGCTCAACTGCAGGGTCAGTTGGATTAGTACCACCAATTCTGATGATGTAATCTTCTGTTGGAATATTAGTTAGTGCTGTACCAGATACTTGAATGACCTGTCTACCAGATTCAACTTGGTTGTTATCAGTATCATTAGTAACACTATCAATAACACCAATGTCAAAGCTGTATGGGTCTGCTCTAAATCCAGTTGCACGTAGAGAATACGTACCAAAGTTAGATGCAGAGTTAGTAATAGATGCATAACCACCAGATTGACAAACAACACCATCTTGACAGAAGATAGCGAACACAGAAACGACCTGTGTATATCCATCATTGGTGACGTTGTATGCAGTACCACCAAAAGATATAATGGTAAATGCGTTTGCAACCATCGACTTACCTTGTGGGTCGAATTGTGCAATACTATTACCTTGTCCATCAAGTTTTAAACCTGGACGAGGTACGTTTGGTGTAGCAACCTTAGCACCGTCAATATCACAACCAGAACCTCCAAGGAATGATATAACAGAAGAGTTCTGAATGAATGGTGATGCTTCGACTACTGGTAAGTCTAAGAATAGATTGAGTAGTGGGAACTTGTACTTAGCAGCATCCTGTTCAGTAATAAGAGGATCTGGTTCTGTAATAGTACCACTGTATAAAGTACCACTGGATAAAACGTTATCTAAAATACCCCAGTTGGTAGTTAGTGCAGATACAACATTAGCACACTCAGGAGCACTTGAATCTATAGTAATAGAACTATTAGAAACAGGAGCAATATTTGAGAAGAAGCCTGGTTCTAAATCATTTCTTATTGCTTTGATGCAAAGCTCTTTAGCATATGCAAAGATAGCACGAGTATAATCTACTTCTTGAGTAACATGTGCAATAGCACCACTAGAGATATACTTGTTAGCAGATTCAACTATTGAAGAATTACCAGTGTAACGAAGGTCATACTGAAGTGCTCTAACAATATGAAGAATATCATCTAAACATTGTTGATCACCAGGTGAGAATGTTCTAGTTACAGCAGATAAATCACCGTATGAACCATCTGTACCAAGTGCAGTTGTAATTATACCAAAGAATGTATCAATTGCAGATACTACATCGGTACATGTTGGAGTTGTAGCAGAGGTATCAGTAGCATGAGCTAAACTATCTGTAGCAATTGCTTGCTCAACAATAGAGAATAAAGTATCAACAGTTGACTTAGGAGTTGTACATCCACCAGGATCAACTGTAATTGTTAGATCCTTAGATTGAGGTACACCATGCCATCCTCTAATGTTTACAGTCTCATTAGCAATAACTTGTTGAGTAATATCACTTGCAATCTCCATGACTGCACGAGCATAGAACTCCTCACCATCTACGTGAGTGGTTCCAACAAAGTATCCTGCATGATCGTATACAGCATCGTTACCACCATTAACAAGGTTGTAAGCAACTGCTCTTAGAATATCAGATACATCATCCTTACAATCCTGATTATGATTAGGGATTGAGAATCTTGCAGCAGCAATTGGATCTGTTATACGAGGATAGGTGTAGTTTCCACCACCCTGAGCACAACTATAAATTATAGAATTAGTTGCAATCTTAACTGTAGATCTAGCATGACTAATAGCATCAGCTGCAGCACCTTGATAAGTATGAGTTGTAGTGTTAGTAGAAGGAACTGTATCTAATACTTGTACATCAAATGTGTTCGTAGTAACATTAGAAATAATGACCCACTTGTTAGCAATTGGATCTGTCGAACGTGGATATGCAGTTGTTCCACCGCTACCATGAGTACAACTAAAGCTTATTGCACCAACATCAAACTTAACTTTATCACCAACAGCAAATCCATGACCGTTGATAGTAACAGTCATAATACCTGTAGTAGGATCATACGCACCACCAGTTGCAGTATGTGTCGTAGGAGCTAGTAATTCATTAGATCCGATAGTTAATACTAGATCACCTGTAGCTGGGGTATATGTTGAAGATGATGGAATATAATTGTTTATAGTAGAAGAAGTTGATCTCTTAACACCATTAGAAGTTGCACTTACAAATGAGTGTGCATAGTTACCACCAGTGATGACTGAATTACCTAGTGCAGACTGATAAGCATGAGTTGTAGTGTTAGATGAGATACCAACATCAACAGTAATTGTAGTTCCTGTTGTTGCTACGATAGGAACTGAAGTATTGTGTGACTTATCACGCTTCTGTGTGATTCCACCTGTTGTAGCAGATACAAATGCATGAGCATCTGTATTTGTTGATGGGATTGTAGATAAGACTTGAATTTCAAATGTAGTTGAAGTTACATTAAAGATCTTCTGCCATTTTCCAGAAATAGGATCACCTGATCTTGGATATGACTTCTGTGCAGCAGGACCAGAAGCACCGCCAAATGCACAACTGAATGTAATAGAATTATCAGCAAGTTTAACCCAATCACCGTTTCTCATTCCATGAGAAGCAGTTGTCTCGACATGTACAATACCTGATGATGGGAAGTAGTGAGTACCACCCTTGGTTATAGCACCAGCAGATGTTCCACCCTGCCAAGTATGAATATAGTCACCACCACTAGTAATAGCGTTAGTTGCAGTGAATCCAGGCTTCCATCTATGAGTAGAAGTATCTGAAGCAGTACCAACGTCTAGAGTAATTGTTGTTGCTGTTACAGCAGTAATGTTGACCGCTGTATCGTATGCAGGGTCATCTGAGGTTGCTCCACCTTGTCCACTAGCACGAGGATATAAATGATCAGATCCATAGCTATCAGTATTACACTGGAAGCTAAGAGACTGATTAGCAATCTTAATACTGGTGTTTGCCTTAAGGCTATGAGCACCAATATCTAAAACCATAATACCTGTAGTAGGATCATATGTTGCATCAGTTACTGTATGTTGTACTAAAGGAGATTGTCCAACATTTAAAGTAATTGTATCTGAACCTACTGCTTTAACAGGAATAGACTTTCCGTAATATGGGTCACTTGCTCTTGGATATGTCTTAGTTGAAGTGTTGCCATCCATTGTGCAATTGAAGGACAATGAATCAGGCTTAACGAATACGCTATCGCTAGTTGTTAATCCATGACCATTACCAACTGTAAGAACCATATCACCACTGACTGCATTATAAGAAGCACCAGTGACATTGAAATTTGTACCACCAATTGCTGTATGTGAATCAACTAATGCTCTTGGATATGCGTGCTCAGTTGATTGACTATCCTCATCACACTTAAATGTGATAGCACCAGTTGTAAGTTTAATATTTTCTTTAACGTGCTGAAGTCCATTACTAACAGCAGATACAAATGTATGAACATCATCAACTGTTAGTGCTACACCACCAGTACAATCAAACTTAAATGTATTTGTAGTAACACCCCAGATATTGATCCACTTACCAGCAATGGGTTGACCTGCTTTTGGATAAGACTCATTACCACCGCCACCATAAGGGCAACTCATGGTTATAGAACCAACAGCAAGATTAATCTTATCTCCTTCTTGGAAACCGTGATCATTAATGGTCACAGTCATAATACCACTATGATTCTCAAGAGTTGCATCCGTTACTGTATGAGAGGTAGGAGCCGCAAGGCTATGATTACCTACGGTAATCTCCATAAGACCCGTTGTAGGGGTATATACAGCGTTTGTAGGGGTGAACGTAACAGGTGGTGTAGTACCTACATTAATATCAAAAGTATCAGTAGTAATGTTAGAAACACTCTTCCAAACATTAAGTGCTGGATCAGTTGATCTAGGATATGTGTGCTTGGAGAAGTTGTCATCCATTGAGCAAGTAAAGGTCAATGAATCTTGAGCGACCTGTACTTTCTCACCAACTGTGAAACCATGACCAGGAATTGTAAGGGTTAGTACACCTGTAATTGGTTCGTATGCTGCATTAGTTACTGAATGTTGTGTGAAACCAACATCATTGTATACAACTGCTCTTGTTACAGAATTTGCTGCAGCACTTACGAATGTATGTGGAGTAACGTCAGTTTTTGCCTTACCAACATTAACTTTAATATTATTAGCGTCTACCTTAATTACACCAAGATACTTGTTATAGAATGGATCTGTTGTACGAGGATACGTCTTATTAGAACCATCATTATCCATCTCACAAGTAAATGTGAGTGAATTAGGTGCAATTAAAATTCTGTCTCCATCAACGAATGGGTGACTTGCAATGGTAAGAACCATTTCACCTGTTTGTGGATTATAATCAGCACCAGTTGGTTGGAATTGATATGTGCTTAAACCTTGGAATGTATGTGTAGTAGTATTAGTTGGAGTAGTACCATTAAGTGCATTAATAGTAATATCATTTCCATTAACAGCAGTTACAGGAGTTTCAGTAAGACTTGAAACAAAACGCTCTACTGCTTCTTCTGAAATGAACTTGTTATTAGTATTAATTAAATTACTAGCATCCTGAGTTAGGTTAGGTAGAGTACCATATGTTGCTCTATCAAGAGTAATAGTTTCATACTGTTGAGGATGAGTAGTATGTGGATGTCTTAGAATCGGTAGATTACGAATTACCTTAGCAGCATATCCCTTAGCATTATTAAATGCGGCTACATACTTACTCTGATTACTTGTAGTTACATCTTTAAGGAAGTAATTAGCAGCATCATATACTCTGTCATTACCACCCCACTTAAGGTTGTGATAAAGTGACTTCTTGAGGAAGTCGGAAATATCATCAGTACATGCTGTATTACCAGTAGGAACACTATATCCAGTATCAGCAACCATCTTCTCAACAGATAGTTCTGCAATCATTTCAGCATTAGCAGCAAGTAAATCTGCAGCATCTGCTTGCTTATTATTCTCTGGGAAACTATTTGGAGTTCTATATGGTTTTCTTAAATCAGTGAAAGTACCATCAGTTCCTGTATATGTTGTACCTTCTGCTTCATTTTTACCAGAACTATTAACGCCAAGATCAAGAGTGAAAGTTCTATGATCTACAATATCCTTAATAGGCCATGTGCTGTTAAGACTAAATCCATTCGCGAATGCAGAGACACCTTTAATTTCTACACCAGCAGAAGTACCAACATTAACTGTAACTGTTCCAGCTGCATCTACTGCTGTAATTGCTAAAGTAGCACCGTATGCAGGGTCAGTTGATCTTGGATAAGTATGGGATGTAGCATGGTTGTCTCTAGAACATGTAAAGCTTAAAGAACCATTAGCAATGACTAATGTGTCAGCAGTAGTAAAGGTATGAGCACCTATTGATAATACTAGGTCTCCTGATACAGGGTCGTATGTTGCACCTGTTACATTCTTTTGAACACTACCAGCAGTTATTGTAATAGCATTACTTGCTGTACCACCATCATAAATGTGAGCATGATTCTTATATCCTCTATAAAGGTTATGTCCTTGATTAACTTTAATAGTGGCAACATCATCACTTACAGCCCATGAAGTAATTGGATGGTCAAACTCCATCCCCAATGCACTAAATGTAGTAGGTCCAATTACAAGAGTACTATTTCTAGTAGAAGACTTCTCATAATGAGACTTAACATATCCGTATGCTTCTTGTGCAATAAATTCTTGGTTAGCTCTGATAGATTCAGCACCATCCCTAAAGCGAGCAGTCTGAGAGATCTTGACAAATCCATAAGGAGAGTTCCTTAGAGATGCAAGAACATAGTTATTAGTAGAAATAACTGACTGGTTACCAGTTGGATTAAGTTGTGCATCAAATACACTAATAGCAGATCTTACAACAAACTGTAAGGAATAACCATCAGCACGTTCAATACGATGCGTAATGTACTTACGTCCATTAAGATCTTCAACGTTATCTAAGACACTAACTGTAGATCCACTAGCAGTTGCAGTATTAGATGTTGATTGAATATTTGCTGTCCTAAGTACAAAGGTAACAGTTAAGTTGGAACTATTGTATCTACCATAACCCATACCCAATTCAGTGTTACCAGGTAAGGATGGAGTACCAGATCCAAGATCAAACTGGTCAATAAGATATGTTTTACTTAATGCTTCAGATCCAGCTCCATCAAAGTTAAACTTAAGACCACATTCACCAAGTGACTGCCAGTTAGAGAATAATGCAGTAGTTAAAGTATTATCTACGTTAGCAATAGTAACTGTGACTTCGCCACTTGATAAAGACCAAGATGGGTTAGTACCTGCACCCCAGTTAATAGCAGAACTTTGGAAACCATATAAGAAAACTTCCTGACCAACTTCATAGTCATGGTAAGAAGTACCTGCTAAAGTGAAAGTTGGACCATTATATGTCTGTTGTGTAGCTAATGTTGTGTTTAGAGTTGCGATTGATAATAATCTTGTCGCATCTTCAAATCTTTGATATCCTAAACCTGTACCTGTAAGATCTAAAGTTGTAGGAGCATCATTACCATTAGCATCCTTATTAAGAGCGTTAGCAGCAGTAGCAGCAAATCTTACCCAATCATTATTTTCTTTGTAGATATAATAAGTTGTACCATCTAGAAGACCACCAATCGCACCCATCTTACTAGAACGATATACAACACCATCTCCAGTTGCATACTGGTGAGTGAAAATTCTTAAGTTATTCGATTCTGGCATAATACTACCAGAAGTGAATAGATGGAGACTAGTATCTGGAGATACCGCAGTTATATCCTTTCTACCTGTAGTTGAAGTAAGTGTAGTAGCATTTAACCAATTATCAAATAGTTCAATAGTATCAGCATCAACAAACCTTACATAATATACTGTACCATCAATAAGACCACCAAGAGCATTAGTGTTCTCATCTTTCTGATAATAAACCTGATCACCACTCTTAAAGCTATGCCCAGTAATTGTTATTCTATCAGTGGTTAGATTAACCTTAGTAGAATCAGCTGCAAATGCAGTTGTTTCTCTTTCAGAATTAACTGTATGCTGATAAATCTGGTTAGAGATAGTCTCTAATTCAGGTCTTAATGATTCAGCATCAACAACGTCAAAGCGATCTGATACACTTGGGTTAGTGATATCAGTGATAATATTATTTGCTACAGCATCATAGAATATTTTCTCAGCGTCCTGGAATACGTCGTTAACACCTGACGTAATTAAAACCTTAACAGTACCACTTGCATTTGGTGTTCCAGCTGGTCCTGTGAAATTAACCTCTTGAACAGTACCCAATGTACCTGAAGATCCACCTTGTACAAAGTAACCAACCTGTAGAGTTATATCACTACCTGTATGGTTTGTAAATGTAATAAGGAAGATGTTATCACCACGGAACTTATCACCAGGAATAGCTGGGATTTGTGCAAGTTCTGGTTCGTAGTATAATCTCTGCTTGTCGTCAAATACGAATGCATACTTCCAAGTATGAATTACTGTACTTTGTGGGTCAGAAGAGTTCTGTAGTGCATCTCTGAATACACAACCAGCAACATATGTTTCGTTAGATGCTTTGATCATGTGACGATCAGCATTTAACGGTCTTACAATTACACGACGTAGGTTGTCACCAATAAGTGAACAGTTCCTAGGAAGTGAAATTGGGTTATCTTCTAGGTACTCACCACCAGAAACGATCAGTGATACGTACTCATCACTAGGATCTGGCTGTGCTTTCTGTAAACCGTAAGCAATTTGTGCTGCTTTCTTAATAGTTTTTACAGGTCTTGCAGCAGAACGACCATCATTTAGATCACTACCAATAGTTTGAGAGACATATACACGTCCACCAGTGTCATTTGTAGCAACTTTATAAACAAAATCTGTAGTTGCGACACGTCTTGACTGATCAGTCAGAGGTGGAGTATCAGCAGTTGGATAAAATGTTGTACCAAAAGTATTACTTGTTACGTCTGTATCTTCGTAGTTGATTAAATTAGGAGCACGAAGAGCCAGTGCAGGGTTGATAATGGTCTGGATGTCTAAGTTAACAACCTGAGCAGTATCAGAAATGATAGAACGAGTGGTTCTGATTTGACCCTCAACGTCAAGTTCGTACTGAGGATCGGTAGTATTAACACCAACGCGAATATTATTTTGAGGATTTAAGTTTAATGTTAATGCATCTTTCTCATTAGCATCAACACCAACAGATAATTCTACAGATTCATCCCCTTGAATACTTAAAGAACGTACTCTTTTATATGATACTGTATTACCAGCAGTAATTACACCTAAGTTTGAACTCTGGAATGAAAGATTATCATCATCTACCTTTGATACTGTATAAGTTCCATCTGTTTCACCGCCAGATGTGAAATCTAAGTATAACTTTTCATCGCCAATGAAACCGTGAGCAACAGAAAGAATATTAACAACACCAGATACCGTCCTACTATAAGTGGAGTTTACCCAATTACCTGTAGGAGTAGCACCAGATGCCTGTATTCTTTGCTGGTCGGCATTAATCTTAAGACTCATTTCGTTCCTATTCTGTTATGATACTACTGTGATATCTAAAATACCAATCCACTTAACAGTAGAATTGGTTGTCACTGACTTCACTTCAAACGTGAAGAATGGAGCAGCTCCAATCAAGAAGGCATCTGGAGTTACACTCCAATTTTCCTGTCCTGGTGGATTATCCGTAATTATATTCTCATAACTAGATGCTACAGATGGAGTACCATCATTAGCAGTGGTCACTACAATATCAAATGTTGTTGCATAAACATATTGATTACTTGTAGTTTCCTGACCAAAAACTCTTGCCTTAATAAAAGATACCCTATCTGCAGCAAGTGCAGGGGTATTTCCAGCGAGAGCAGTTGTGCCATCAAGTGTCAATTGTAAGGTATTGTTAGCAGCATCTGTTACTCTTTTAACAAGATACTTATCATGCGTCGCATCAGCGAAATTATCGCTGACCATATGAATTGCTGAAATGTTCTTGAGCTCGAAACTAGTGTTAACGACCTCTGTAGATCCTACAGCAAATCCTCCAATTGATGAGAAATTCTTTGTTGGCATGACGTTATAATACCTTCAGGGTTATTTATACCTTGACCTTAGTAGTTGTATATCTACCAGTAAAGGATGTGGATGTTGTGGCAGCAGAAGATTTATTCAAACTGATGTTTACAGCATTTGCAGCAACTGAAACGGTAGCATCCATCAAATCATTATCTGAAGTAATGGAATTAGTGACAGTAGCATGTGCAACAGTACCACCAGCAGCACATATAGCAGTTACTTCAAACATATGGACCTTTCCATCATCACTTTCAACAGTGATTAATGTCTTGGCTCCCTTATATGCTGTCTTATCAAACGCAGTGATAGATGCGTTAGAAGTAAACGTAGTCATTTGACCACCTTCTACACGACAATCATCAAGTTCCATGAAGTCAGCAGTTGAATCAAAGACTGTTTGATAACTTGCTGTACCACCAGCACCCCAGTTCTTATTGATCTTCCATAATGCTTCAGAACCATTAGCATCCAAATCAATAAAGAATTTATTATCTAGTCTAGTAATAAAGTTTTGAAGTAGTACATCGTTTCTTGCATATGGAGCAGATCCTCCAGAAATTGTATCAACCGCAATTGTGACATCTTGAGCAGGTGATGTTCCACCAAGAAGTGTACCAGCAATATTAATTACTTCCCCTACCTGGTAAGTAGTACCACCAGCATTAACTGCAACTGTAGTTACTGTTCCATTTCCATCTGTAGTAACATCTACCGTTAATCCAGTACCTTCAATCTGTGCAGTTGTTGCCAATCCAGTGAATGTTTGAGATGCAGTATATGATGTTGCAACCTGTGTTAATGTAGCAGCATCTAATGCAGTAACAACACCCTGAGAAGGAACACTACGTAATCTTAAACCACCAGAAATTTCAATATCTTGTTGACTTCTTACTGATAGTAATGTAGTACCATTAGATTTAATATTTAATGGATTTATAGCAGAACTTGTACCATCAATATTAAAGCTATTTGGAATAGTATGAGTGAATGAAACATTTGGATAAACAATACTTGCCATGTTACCCTTAAAGGTCATAGCAGTTTTGCTTATTGAAAGGTTGTTTTGACCTTGAGCAAAGTATTCAAATGTATCTTCATCTGCACCTGGTGCTGATTCAGTTAATATGTAAGTATCTTGGTCAACGTCTCTAACACCACCAAGAGAAACAAAGTCAGTTCCGTTGTAACCTTCAAATTGTAACTGTGTAGTATTATATCTAATAGCACCAGGTCTACGATCTAAAGCATTAGGACGTTCGTTTGTAGTACCTGAAGGAACTATTAACGAACCTGTAGTATTACATAGAACATCGAAACCTGCAGATGGTTTAAGTTCAACACCTAGACCGTCAACATCAGTAATATTAACAGTTCTACCAGTACCACCACCAACAGCAGCAATTGTTAAAGTATCACCTACAGCATAATTTTGACCTTTACCAACAACTGTAACCGCTGAGAAGTCTCCACCAGCAACAGTAACAGTTACGGTACATCCAGTACCAACACCATTAGATGTTGTTGCGGTTGCAGTGTAAGTTCCGTCTGTATATCCAGATCCAGATCCAGTAACACTGGTTGCTAGTATCTGACCGAAGGATCTAGTTGCAGTTGTACTATTGTTTATTATTGCATTATCTAATATACGAAGCAATCCAGCATCAAGATTACCACTAACAGTTACATCACCAGTTAAAGTTTCAATCTTAAACTTCTCTGAGGAACCATCAGTAATACTAAAGTCTTTGTCAGTACCACCCTTAAATACGAAATCTCCACCACCCTTGGTTTCAAAGTTTAATGGAATATCAACATTACTACCATCAACTTTAATAGTATTAGTATTATCAATTGATAAGAAGTTTGTAGCAGGTCCAATTGTAACTGCATTTGCAGTTGGATCTACCTTGAAGAATGGAGCAACATTTCCAAGAGTGGAATCTATTTGAAGTTTAGCACCATCATATCCATCAGCACCAAGTCTAAATGTTTCTACACCTGCGATTGAAACTCCAATAACATCAGCAGCTTGTCTGAATAAACCAGTAGTTAGAGAATTATCAAAGTTTAATGTTGGAGATGCTGCAGCACCATCAGCAAGACTTGCAGTTGTATTGACAAGAGTTGTGACACCTGCAGTTGTAATACCACCATTGAATGTTGCTAATCCAGTAAACGTGGATGTAGATTGTGCAGTTATTACACCAGAGAAGTTTGCAGTTGTTCCAGAAACACCTGTGAATGCTGCACTACCACTTCCAGAAATACTCCAAGATCCAGAAGATACCTGACCATCTGGATTTAAAACTAATTGAGTTGCACCTGTAGGTCCAAGAGTTAGAACTCCCAATTGGGACATCTCTAACTGTTTAGTACTGTTTATAGTAGCAAGAGATGCAGTAAGACCAGATCCCTGTGCGACATTAGCACCACCAACAGGACCAAGTATTAATGTATCCGCAGCTTCATATGCAGTACCTTCAGCAGATACAGATAGTGCGGTACAGAATCCAACGTTACTAACGGTATATTGGAAACCAGCTCCACCACCACCTCCAACTGTAGAATCATCTACAGAAAGAACATCTCCAATTGCATATCCAGCACCATCTAATGATATGTCAGTAACACTAGTAATACCTGTAGTATTAGTTTGAAGAGTATATGAAAATCCAGAACCACCTTGACCACCAAGATCTACGTCATCTGCTAATAATACATCACCAATCTGATAGTTAGTACCTTGAGAAGTAATAGTTACAGTAGTAACAATACCACTAGCAACAACCAATGATGCAGTCATCTGATCACCAGCATCACCCAAAGCACCAGAAGAGAATGTAATTACTGCATTCTCGGACATTCCAGTTCCATGTACCGTACATGAATATGTCGCAGTTGCAGTAGTTCCAGATACAGAAGCAAGAACAACTTCAAAATAAGATCCAGCATCTCCTGGAGTTCCGTATTGTCTAGTAGTTAAGTCTGGAACAGCAATTATTTGTAATGGATGACCAGCATTGGTAGAATCACTAGTATCAAATCTATATGTATTATTATCTAATAAAGTAAAGTCAGCTGCCTCAGTTGCACCAGAACCAGTATCAATGAAATACCTATTAACTCCACCAGATAATGTATCTAATGTTGCGGTAGCATTTGAAGTTCCTCCTGTTATGGTATCTACTTGAGCATCTGAAAATGTACCAGAAGCGTTATTAACAAATATAAAAGCATTACTTGCATCAACATATGTAACTGTTGCAGTTACGCCAGAACTTGATCCAGTTACTGTCTCTCCTACTTGGAAAGGTCCATTAGCAATACCAGAAATTGTTAACTTATCTCTAGATGCTACTGTAACTGCATATGTTGCAGTTGGTGTATTACGTAAGGTTACAGCATAGGTTCCATCTAAGTATCCAGAACCACCATTAGTAAGAGTTCCTTGAAGACCTGGAATAACGAATGTAGCAGTTGCAGTTACATCTGGACTTCCACCAGTAAAGGTTACGTTTGGATATGAACCTGCGGTATAACCAGAACCAGAAGCACTAATAGTTCCTGTAAGAGATTGAATACTAGCTTCTAAACTACCACCAGTACCACCACCTCCAGTAAATGTAAGTGTTGGTGCAGAAGTGTATCCTTCACCAGCAACAGAAAGAGTTACAGATGATACTCTACCTTCTTTCTCGTTAAGTACAGGAGTAAACTGTGCATCTACTGTAGCATCACCTGTACCAGGACTTAATACTGGAAGATTTCTATATCCTAAACCTTGTCCAGTTAATGTAACTGAAGCAATAGGGAATCCAATAGTTGAAGTAGCAGTAGCACCAGATCCAGTTGTATCTCCAGCACCAAGGGTAAATCCTACTGTTGGTGCAGATGTATATACACCACCTTGACCAACTGTTATGGTATCAACTGCAAATCCTAAATCTACTGCAAGAACACAACCAGCACCTGATGCAGAATCAGTTACTGTAACAGCAGGTGCGTTTTGGTATCCAGAACCAACATTAGTAACAGTGACACTATCAACAACACCAGCAGATTGACCAAGAGTTACAGTTGCAGTAGTACCAATAAGGAATTGATCTAATGTACCTGTGCTAGTAATATCAATTTCAGTTCCATTGTTAGCATTAACCAAACTAGTTGCTAATTTAACAAAATCTTTATCTACTCTAATAGCAAAATATGAACCATTATGAGCAAGTCCACCAGGAGCAGTTGCAGCTGCATTTTGAGTTTGTGAATCAAGAGTACAAGCCATCCCAGTCTCAAAGGAATGGTTCTCAATACGAATAGTATTATTAGTTACAGATACAGTATTTTGCTGAACATTATTAGCATCATTATATGTACCATCACCAACATAAATGTTTTGTTGAGGAGGATCTACAACACCAGTAGGACCAGCATAGTTTGCACCACCAGCCTGTATACTGACATTGTTTACAATACCTGCTTGACCTAATGTAGTTGATGCAGCACCACCACCAGTACCACCACCAGTAAGTGTAACATCAGGAGGGGCAGTATAATTACTTCCTCTAGCTGTTAGGGTAAAACTTTTTAATGCACCATCTGTTTCAAGAACACATGTAGCAGTTGCTAATTGGAATGGATTAGTTGTAACTTCAATAGGTTGAAGACCACCAACATATCCTGTTCCTGCACTAGTTAAGTTAACGGTACCAAGACCGTTCTTCATTACAACAAAAGATCTTGTAGAGAAACAAGAAGCTTCAGATGAACCAAATAATGTACTGTCATTAAATCCAGTAATATTCAGAGCACCTTGAGTTACGCTACCAAAAGCAACAGATTTGTTTACATCAAAGTAAACTGCCTCTTTAACGATTGTTTCAGCGTTAACAACAAAGTCTTCGTTACCAGCAGGGTCAACAATTACCTGACCTGTTGTAGAAGTAAGACTGTTACCTGCAAGACGTAGATTACCTGTCTCAATATAAGCAGGGTAAATATTTGTAGTACCAGTTCCATCACTTAATGTGATGTTTGCAGCAGACTGTGCTTGAGATGTTGCTTGGAATGATACGTTTCCAGTTTCTTGATCAACTGAAAAAGCTTCACCAACACGGAAGTCACCGTCTTGGTCAGTTGATGAATAGAGTACCTTACCACCATTTAATTCTTCAACTTCATTTGCTTGAACTGCAAGTGAAGGGTCATTGGTATAGTCTGCTTGAGCACCAACATATCCAAAGTTATGTGCGGTAAGAATTATCTTACAACCAGAACCATTAGCTTGAGCACCTTTAAGTCCATATACATTGGCAGAAGCAACTGAACGTAACTCACAACCAAATTGTGAATAGTCAGCAGTGATCACAGAAGTAGCAGAATCTCCTCCACTAGATCGCACATCACTTATGCCACCAGAGGTGTCTGTGAAGGTCGTAGTAGCGTCGTCACCGTTCGCATGAAGCAATAGTACCGTATTAAGATCAGAGCTATATTCACCTGTTGTGGGAGTGAATGCACCTGTGAACCTAGCAGCACCTTTACTAACTCTTACTTCATCAATATGACCATCAAATTCTTCAACAGGAGTAGCGGCATAGTTTGCACCAATCCTTATTGGTTTAGTAGATCCATAATCATTAGTATCTGCACCAGTACCTAATTCTACTCCATCTAAGAATAATTTTGTAGTTCCACCATTTCTTGCAACTGCAACATGATACCAAGTACCTGTAGCAAGAGTACCACCACTACGTACTGATGAGTTACCAACACCAAAGTGAAGTGTAGTACCATCTAAGTATAGTTTAGGAGCAGTATCTGTAGCATTAGTATCTCTTAAGTCAAAGATATACTGTGTACCTGTTACACTGTTGGGTCTAATAAATGCTTCAAGACACCAGTTAGAAGTACCAAATCCAAAGTCTTCAGTTGTAGGTACATTTAGAGCATCCTCAGTACCATCAAATAAGATTGATGCACTACCAAATTTCTTTTGATTAGTATCAATCTGTGTGTCACCAAACCTACTAGTAGTCTTTACTGCTTTGGTTGCAGTTACGAATGCACCTGTTCCCTTACCATCAATATAAACATAAGTACCATCATTGCTGTCAAGAACACCACGAGCTACTGCTTTCTTATATGTTACGTTACCAGAAGCAATTGTTCCAGATGATGAATCTGTATAAGTGAATGTATTGGCATCTACTACAGTTACCTGATAATAATTATCTGTAGCACCACCACTAATATGATCTGCATATATGTAATCATTAGTTGTTAAACCATGACCAGTTCTGGTCAAAGTAACTACAGCAGCAGCACGAGCATATGTACCAGACTGGAAACTATCCTCTAATTGATATGCTACCTCTGCGGCATTAAATGTACCACTAACACCACCAAGTTTTAAACGAGTTTTACCAGTACCGAACTTACCTGTTGCTCCCTGAAGACCTTGTATACCAACAGAAGCAAAATAACAGAAAGAATTTAACCACTCAACACGAATACCATTAGTACAAAGTACACCAACTTGATTTGGTGTGATGAATGTACACTCATTAAAGAGTACTGCTGCATGTTGTGATGCAGCTGCAATTTTAGAACCATCTAATTTAGCACCACGTCCAGCATCTCCTTGTGAATATCCATAAGGATCAGAACCAGAAGTTACACTACCTTTAGTACTTACAGTAACTCTTTCTATGTAAGGACTCTTATTGGAACTAGTAGAAGCTGATAATTCAAATCCATATCCATCATCATTTCCAGAATCATATAAAAAATCTTTAATAGTTAAATCTGATACATGTGTATCACCTTCAAGTATAAACGCAGTGTTAGATATTGTAGGTCCAGTTGGTTTAACTTGAGTAGAACGTAAATTAGTACCACGAAGAGTTATTCCATCAGGAACAGTCATTGGAAAGACTTCCTGATACTCACCTGGTGCAACTATAATTGTATCTCCCGAAGTTGCAGTTGTGAGTGCTTTTGTTATTGTTAAGAATGGAGTGTCTGGATGCTTTCCTGCAGCACCACCATTAGCAAGAGTTGTTGTATCTGAACCTACTGTAGCGACATACCAAGTCTGCCCCTGACCATTTGTAATGTCAGTGGATAACATCGTAGTGACAACCTCACCCGTATTGGGTTTTTGGTTAGCAACCTCTATTACATTTCCACCATTTCTGGCGTATAATTTTCGATCTGCTATATTAAGAGCGACTTCACCGTCTTCTAAATTAGAAGTCGTCGGGACGGTCGCTGCTACTGTCGATCTCTTTAGCTTGATTCTCGTTGACATCTAGAGCATTCTCAGATTGTTGGTCTTGTATACTATTTAACTGACTTTGCAGATCTTGTATCTGCGCTTCCAGCATCACGTTAATAAGGGTCAATTCAGAAACTTTCTTTTGTAATGTACCAATAACAATTTGTGCGTTCATAATTCATAAAGATAAATTTTAAAATGTTCCACCATCTATGGTGTTTGTCCATACAGGTACACCACCACTAGTCACTGTTAGTACTTGATAAGATGTTGTTGCATCATTACCAGTACCAGGAGATGCCATATTAGCAGCAGCAGTTACTTGTAATGGGTTTGCAGCATCACCATAAGGTATACCATATTGTGTAAAGGTTGAAACACCAGTACCACCATATTGTACCTCAAGGTCAGTATCTAGTTCAAGATCACCAATAACAACAGTACCACGGTTACCAGTTATACCAAATACAGTACCTGTGTCAGTTGCTTCTTCAATGAATGTCCAAGCACCTGCACCATCTCCACCACCTGTACGATCGTAACCGAAGAAACCAAACTTGTTAGTTCCAGATAGGTTGTAATGAACCTTAACACCACGATCCATTGCATCATCAGCACCTCTGACAGTAACTAATGTAGCACCTACAACTTGGTCAGTAGTAATTGCTGCACTTAATGTAAGTGTTTTTGTTCCTACGTTAATAGAAGCGATAGTTGTTCCTGCTGGAATACCAGTACCAGTGATTCCATCACCAGCCTGTAACTGTTCTACAGCATCAACCTGAACATCAACTGTTGCGTTACCTGCAAAGGTAGCAAGAGTTTTAACTGTGACAGGTGTAGTAGGATCACCCAATTCAATGGTAGGATCGTTAACACTCATTGAAGCAGAGTTAACAGTCGTTGTAGTACCATCAATTTGAAGGTCACCTTTAATTATGACCAAACCATCAGCGTCTCCACCTGCAGGATATGGGTCAATAATCAATTCTTGTATGTTATTAATAGTGGAAAGTACATTTCCATCTAATTTCAGATTGTCAATTTCAATTTGACCAGTCTGAGCTGTATTACCAGTAATGTTTGTTAAACCATTAAAGGTAACTTGGTTTTGGAAGGTTGTAGTTGCATTAACTTCCAGTGTATCTGTATTTGCAGTACCAAGAACTGTGTTGTCATCAACCTTAAGGTCTTTAACCCATGCAGTTGCAGCAACACCGATACCACCAGCAAATGTTGTACTTGCTGTTGATACGTTTGAAGCATCAGTTGTATCAGCAACGTTTAGAATAACACCTGTGGCAAAGTTCCAATCTGCACCTTCTATCTGTATTTTATCTGTTGTTGTCTCATCGTAGTAGATAGAAGCATCCTTTGTATTACCAAAGTTTAGTTTCATATCATCAGCGATACGCAAGTCGGGGGTTCCTGCTACTCGCTTGATGTCTAAAACTGCATCTGAATCATTATATGAGAGTTCTACATCTCCTGTAGTACCAAATTCTAATTCTTGTCCATCTTCAATGACAAGTTTACCTGTACCATTTGCTCTGAATATTAAGTCAGCATCTGTGGTAGCAGTAGTAATAACATTAGCATTTAAGTTAATGTCATCAACATTCCAAGTATCTACCTTTGAGTTACTGTCTACAATAACCGCAGAAGAAGCAGTGACAGTTCCATGAACATGATCCAACATGTCTGTGAAATATCTACCACCAACTACCTGAGCAGCACCGTTGTTATCTCCAGCAAACAGTCTATCTCCAGCATTTGCTTGAGTTCCGTTAGCACCTATAGTAAGTGCTATTTCACCATATGTAATGGTGCCTGGTGCGACTGATCCAGTACTCCTTTTAATGAGTATATTTGATGCCATTAGAAGCTACCCCCGTTGATAGTTACGTCGTTCAAAACATTTGTCGGTACAAATTTTGTGTCAGCTGCAGAATAAACTAGCACTGCACCATTTGCTAGTCCTCCCTGAGAAGTGTCTGTCAGATCTACATCAGACATACCACCAATAGTACCACCGCCACCTCCTGTGGCGACCCTGGTTACTCTTGGAACTGATTGATCTCCAAATCTGAGTCTTGCCATTAGACAGTTACCCCCTCAAGTACGCTTACTGAACCTTCCAGAACTCTGGACTTAGTGCCAGAAGTTGCTGTAATAACGACATCATATACGTAACGACCTGACTTCATTGCGGCCGTTTGACCATTTGTTAGAGATAGTTGAATTTGTCCAGCAGTAGCAGGAGACAAAATTGCTGCTGTTACTGTTGTAGAAGTACTACTTGTATAGTGCTTCTTAATTTTACATGCTACTGTATACCCTACAAGGCTAAAAGGAGTTCCGTTATCATTCTCAACAGTAAAGTCGATAATGAAATCAGAACCTTGATATATTAGCAGGTTGGATACAGCAGAAGCCATTCTCTAAAATAATCCTAATTATTATTTAGCTTAAATCTATTTATCTGCTTTCTGTACCAAGTTATGTACAAGATCCTTTAATTCATCTACTTCCTTTCTTAAATCTTCAAGATCTCTATCTTTTCTCCTAGCTGCATCTCTGGCTCTTTTATATGCCATATATCCACTATCATCAGTATTTAATATCGCATTAGACTGCGAATCCCTGCCGAGGGTTGTGTGACCTTCAACAGGGATTAGTTCAAGTTCATCCATTATTTACGCAAGAGCAATTGCTCTGAAATCTTTAACTCTAGGTATGTATGGTTGCTCGTAAGCAAGAAGACTAATCTTCACTTGGAAACCATCAAACTCAGGTGCATCATCCACAGTGTACTCATAATCAGTAAACGTTGTCAAATCGTTTTGTGGAACTAATTGACCGCTATCTGGTACACCTGTACTATTGAAGAATTGGAAGTCAAGATCATCAACATTACCTGAATATCCAACAGGTATCAACTTATACATCAATACAATCTTAGATTGTGTCCAAGTATTAGCAGCAAGCATAACCTTAAGTCCACTAGCACTCTTATCCATTCTTGCTGCCTTAGTAATGTAGTTAGCAGCACATTCCCCACCAATAGCTGAAGTAGGTTCAATGTTATTAATAATATTCGCCGATGTTAAGGTAGCGATAGCAGTTATATCGACTACTGGAGATAGATGTGTTACCTCTGTCTCAAAATCTAATTCCATAGTAAAGGATTTAACATTGCTCATCCTATTAACTTCATTAAGTTGATTAGCAATAACCTTAGTTTTAGGGAAATAGTTTTCTTCATTAATTGTTACATCCGACCATGCAACATCTTTAACAAATGAAGTCTCTAATCCAGCATTTGATCCATCAGAATCAGGACCACATGAGGTTGCTTGAGTACCTTTAACTCTACTAATAATACTACATTGTGGTTGTGTTTGATTATTAACCAATGGAGTAACAACATCCCATGCAACGTTTTGAGAAGCAGTCATTGTTGTACCACCACCAGCCATAGTTGCTAGAGCTTTCTTACCACTAACCTGTATCTTATAACTATGTGGACTATTAAGTGTCACAATAGATGTATGAGTCTTATTAATGTCCGTTAATGGAATACCATTAATATTATAACACTGTACAACTGCACCAGTAGCATGTACTTTACCACTTGCAGCTCCACTAGTACCATTATGATTTCTAGGCTGAGTTGTAATAAAGTTTATTGTGTTTCCAGCAATTGATTTGTATGCAATGATTTCATCACCACTACCATCTGCTTCTGTACCTAAGATTTTAATAAATCCAGGAATTGAATCACTTACTGCGTTACCACTTGGATTTCCAGAAGTTCCATACATTGTAGTATGGAATAATGATGCATCATCTACTGTACAACTAGTTCCTGTCAAAGTAACTCCAGATGAAAGAGTTGTGTCTGGTACTTCAGAAGCTACTCCAGTTAATTCCAAGTAATTAAGAGTTGATTGCATACCATGGTTACCATGGAATACTCTAATAGTATCATCCTCTGCAGTGAATTGTAGTGCATTAGGTAAAAGACCTAAGTAACCACCATTAGATTCACCAAGTTGTGCATTCTCTAGTACAAGTTTACTATTAGCTGCTGTGGTTGGTTTTGTAAATTCTGCTCTGAAAATCTTGAACATTAAATCTTCATACTGAGAAGGTGTCCAAGTAGATGCGTTCTGTGACTTGAATAGTACACCGATATATGGCTGTTCAGATATCTTCTCACCAGCATGGGCAGCATCAATAGCATCCTTACCTAGGATAGAGATGAATACCTTATATTGGTTAGAATCTGAAGTCAATACAATAGCATGTTCCTGTCTGAATGGAATGTATACTGGAGATGAGAATGTAAACGTAGTAGGTTTAGATGCATCTACAGATGTAAATACGTCTTCAGGTTTCTTAACTACCTTAGAGAAAGGTATAATCTTCTGAGTTGGATTACCATTAACTACAGTTCTAACATCAAGAGATACTGGAATTTCCTCATCCTTAGTATTAAAGAATATATCAATCTTAGTTAAGAATACACCACCCTCAAGAGCAGCATCTTCAATCAAGAATGTTTGTGCAAGTGGGTCACAGTGTCTAGTCTCTGTAGTACTTGTACTACTGCTGCTAGTCAATGTTCTTGCATCACTCATTTCCTCTGTAGTAACCTTAGCGTTTCTTACAGATATAACATCTTCCTGAGTAGTTTGAAGAATACCAGATGATGTAAATTCTGCCTCAGCATTAGAATCTGAGAACCCAATTACTTTACTATCAGTTTCATCATCAGTAATTCTGAATAGTTTAGTACCAGTCTTAAATGTAAGATTACCTGCTTTATTGGGAGCATCAATAAAGAATGAAGCACTGAAACTACCTGACTTATCACTAACTAAATCTTTATTTGATACTTTAGCAACAGCACCAGATGTCTCTCCAACAATATAATCATTAATCTTTGGAGATCCATAGTAACTACCCTTTGCTTGATCTGCAAGAGCATGAGTATCAATATTAATAAATGCTAGGTTAGAAGTATAATCACTAGTTCCACTAATATCTGTACCGTCTAATGGGTTAATAGAATACTGTTCATTAGGTGCAGAAACTCTAGCTTTGAATCTAAACGCATTCTGTCCCTTCTGAGTACTAACATTTCCCTTCTTAACATAAACAGTTTCTCCAATTTGGAAAGGAATACTATTTGTCTTAGCATCAGTAGTAGGATCCTTTACAAGTCCCATTATCTTAGGTGTAATTAGCTTCTTAGGAAGTGCGATACCATCAAAGAATGCAAAGAACTTGGTTCTTGGTTTTAATTTCTGACAAGCAAACTCAATGTTCCTAGAACGCATAAACTGAATATGATCAACAGATACAACCTTATCTCCAAGAGATGTCTGTTCTAGTACTGGAGTTATCTTATACCTAATACCACTTCTGGTCTGATTCGTGGTCTTAGTAGTTGTAGTAGTAATAGTTCTTGACTGTTTCTTCTTAGCACTATGCCTCCAAGCACCAACTTTCTTACTAATACTTGTACCAGTCCAAGTAGTCTTCCATGAGTTCCACTGAATAGGAGTAAATCCATTCTGGTCAGCATTATACTCTCTAAGTGTAGTTAAGAAGTTACCTTCAACAATTGTTTCCTTAATCTTACCTAATTTTGTAGTATCTACCCAGTTATCCTGTTCTGGATATAAGTTAATATCACCAACATATGTGAATACATTGAATGGGTTTACATTCTCAACACCAGATGCAAACGGTTGGTCAAGTAATACTGTATCAATATAAGGAAGTGTTACTAGGTCACCAGTTGTTCTTATATTAGTAGATGCTGTTGAATAAACAAGAGGTATAGTAGTTGTAAAATGAGAAGGTCTCAACTGTCCTTCTTCAAAGTCAAGGGATACCCTATAATCTAAATGTAATGTGTCACTTGTAGCAAAACTAGAGAAATTATCTACAACAAATCCATTCTTGAATCTGCTAAGACCACTAGTATCTCTAATCTCCATAGCAGCAGTCTCACTTTCAAGTAATGAAAGTTGAGTATAATATTCTAAAGTCTTGATTCTATCTTCAAGGAATTGAATATCTTTAAATGTATATCTCTTATAATTTGTTTCTTTAATATCAATATCTGTCTCAACATCAAAAACATATGGTCTATATGTTAATGTTGCCAATAGCATTGCATCTTCAACATTCTCTGGTTCAACTGGATTTGATCCTGGAGCACCTTTTACAATCTGAACAATATTATCTTTGTTCATAAAGACTTTATCAATCCTTGGAAGATAATATTGTAAACTTAAAATAGTAGTATCACCTATTCCAGGAACTCCAATCACATTACCAGTAAAGGATCTTGATGAATAATCAAAAAATTCTGTTCCATTTAATGTCCATGGAGAAGCAACAGATCCAGATCCAGCAAGCTTTTCAACTACCTGTGGTCTAAAGTCTATGGCATCTCTCAATGGTTGCTCATCATAAGTTGGGATTATCTTATAATCAGCAGTGTCATAGGAATCTACTGTATATGGATTAACACCAGCAGTAGTAAGGAAACGGTCAAAGATTACTAAAACTTGATGTGTAGGTGCTGCATAGTTAGGTTTTCTAACAAGACTTGAGTAATCATAGAACTGATCTCTCATTCCATCATCTAAATCAAAACTATCAGTTATGTCCTTTGCACCAGTAACTATTTGCCCTGTGACAATTTTAAAAGTGGCAGAAGGGGATGTAATAGTCTCAGCATCTGTGAATTTATCGTCATCTACTGGAATATAGTATACTTTATTGTTTGTACTGTCATATGAAACAACTCTTGCTCTAGAACCAGAATCGTCACCTGTAAGAACATCATCTACAGATATAGTACCAACTAAATTGGTAAACTGTAGGTTAGGTACCATCTCATTGAGAGTAGCAGATGAATTATTAGATTCATATATTGCTTTAATCTTGAATACATCACTACAACCTAAAGAGATCCTAGCATCATCTACTCTATATCCATATCCATCATCCTCAGCATTCTCTTGAGTTAATCCATTAACACCTGCAACTACACTCTTATTGAGTTTGAGGATCTTCATCTTCTCAGTAGTTTTTGCTTTTGCAGATCTATTAGATGCATAGACTGTAGCAATTACATCAATAGTTTGTCCATTAGTAAGACCAGTTACTGTGACAGTCTGTACATTAGCTGACGAACCATTAAATCCAGGTGCTTGGAATATATCACCTTCATTAGTACCACCAGTAACAGACATAATGAAGTCATCATTATCTGCAGCATTCTTAAATACAAGTCCAGCACCAGCATTAAATGCATGGGTTGTTCCTGATACTGTACCACTAATAGTCTTTCTAAAGTATCCAGCTGGATTAACGGTATTATCCTTATTAGTATTCTTTACTGCATCAAACCCAAGCGGAGTAATAAGCTTATTCTTTTGTGCTTCCTTAATCTCAGCACGAGATCTAATTATAGAACTAGTAATAGATCCTGTAGCCATTGCAGCTGCACCAGCACCACCAGCCTTAATAACATCCATTACATAGGCATCAGTAATACCAGTAACTTTAACCTTCTGTGCAACACTGTTGTTGGAGAATTCAATGATGTCTCCTACTTTTAGTTGACTTTGGAAATTAGAAAGCTGTGCTGTAATTGTAGCAGTCTGTGTAGCACCACTACTTCCAAGGTTTGAAATAATAGCAGCAGATCCAGGAAGTGCAACTCTTACATCTAATCGTGCATCAGCACAACCATTAGTACCATACTTATAAGATTTTACATCACGGAAATCGTAAGTTATAACAGAAGCAGCATTATTATCTAACTGTCCTAGTTGAGTTCCACTATTTGCTTTGTTTAGGTCTAAATACTCATTCTGAACAAAATTACCTGTTACATCAATAAGATATCCTTCCTGATTTGCAGAAGCACCATTAGCATCAACTGCTACGTATCCAGTAGCACCAGAAGTTCTACCTACAACAAAATCACCTATATGCCAATTTATACCACCTTGACAATTTAATTTAGTGTAGAATTTTGTATCTAATATATTAATTCTATAAACTGTAGTAGCAGTATTAACAGTACCTGATTCATAAGCAGAATTAAGTACTCTAGTTCTACCAATAGGATTACCAGCAGGAGAACCTGGCGTAGTTATTATTTCATCTCTAAGTTCAATATCTTCATATATTGTGGGTAATTCAAAAGTATTAGTAAAGAAAACATAGTTACCAACATCAGTTGTAATAGACTGATTATCAGAACCTGTAAAAGTTCTTGGCTTATCAACATCCTTATATGTTGTAGATAATCTTTCTGTTCTATATCCAGAGACATATGCAGAACCTGAAGATAATTGAACAGCAATATTAGCTTCATCTGCTGTATTGCCATCTGCAGTAGTTACACCTGCTGCATATACACCATTATTAAAACCATCATCAAGATTCTCTCTTGCATCTACAGTAAATTTCTTAACATAATAGTCACCAGATTCTTCTTTAGTTCTAGTTGCAAGAACTTGATTAATGAATCCAAGGTCACTTCTTTCTACTTTCTTTTGAATCTTACCAGTATTAGTTCTTAAAAGTTCAATAAAGTCAGCAGAGTTAGGATCTGTAGTTGCTTTTTTAACTAATGTAAGATTAATTTTAAATCTATCTGCACCTGGAGCAGAGAAGTTTGTACTACCGATTGCATTATCATATAGAGATGCATCTTCATCAGCAGTTATGATCTTCTCTTCTACTTTTAAACCAACTTTATATGATGGATTAGTACCATATTGGTCTAAAATTAGAGTCTGTTCATTTACAGGAACAAAATATCCTCTAACGTAATAAACACCAGCACCAACATTAGCAGTAGAACCCTTAGAGTTAGAATTAGAATTTAAAAGCTGTGCAAGAGGAGTTCCAGCAGCAATAGTTGTAGAAAGATATGTTATATCTGTCTCACAAGTAAGTGTTTCACCGTCGGTGAAGGTTGTTGTAGTATTATCGTTTGCTTTTTGTAGATAATTTATATAAAATGTTATCTGATTCTTGGTTGATGTAGAGGCACCAATAGAAAATAGGATACGACCACGAACACCAGAGGTAGATCCTTTAATTACTAATCCATCAAGAGCAGTTCTATATAATTCTACATCTAAATTCAAATAAGAATTATTGATTATAACACAGGCAACATCATTGTTCAAAGTAATACCACCAGGAATTACTTGAGCACCTTCTTTATATACACCCTGACCGAAAGAATCGATCTGGTTTTGCATTAAACTCTGGAGAGTTGTTAACTCCCTTGCCTGTACAGGATATCCAGGTTTAAATAGGACTTTTAAAAAGCCCTTACTCGAATCAAAATCGTCGTAGTAAGGAGCAATATTCAGGTTCGTGTTCTGTGCCATTTAGAATTCTATGACTACTTTGATTTCTTCATTTTGATCAGCCGATCTAGTGATCGGATTTCTATTGTCTATGTAGAGCATTTCGCCAGATCCAAGTTCAATTTCTTGGTTGGCATAACCAGTTACAAATGATAATCCCAACTCATATACAGATACACCAATAGTAATCTGAGTAACAGGAACAGAAGATGTTCCTATAGTTGCGTCAGGAGTTGCTGTATAAGCATTTTGCGAAGATGTAATCTGATTTGCGCCAGAGAATGCAATAACGTTTCCATTGACAGTACCATCGACTGAGTTTTGATAATACTTCAATACTTTAGTTGTAGAATCGTATGAAACTACAAATCCTTTAGCATTCGTAGATGCTTGTGTAATAGTCTCGCCAGGAGCAAAGTTTCCACTAGGAGTACCTGTACCAGCCTGAGGGAAGATCATTGCTTTAACAGCAGATCTTGTATTCTGACTACAAATTGTTGAAGTGTTGTAATCATATGGATTTAAAACAAGTCCAACTCGCCTATAAGTCAAATCATTAGGAAAATCAACAAATGCGCTACTAGTTTCCAATTTACTAGTAAACATAAGGCGATATGCACCTAATTCTCTAACAACATTCTTTCCATGTCCACCAGAAGGAGGAATAACAACATCAAGAGATGCTCCAGTACCACTTCCAACATTAGGAATTAAAGCAACATCAATTGTTCCAAAAGTATATCCAGAACCAGCAGTAGTGATAGTAACAGATTCAACTGAACCAGAAGTTATCTTCACAGTACATTTTGCTTCATTTCCACCATTAATAGACCAATCACCACGAATAGGAACATCGGTATACTCTTTATTGTTATAACCAGTTCCAGCATTCTCAACAACTACACTATCAATAGCACCTGCACCAGCAGCGGATTGTACTAATGTATTTGTTAATACTGGAATAAATTCAGAAGTAACAAACTTCAGAATATTATCAGCGTCAATGGTGTACATATACTTCCAACGATAGGAGTATACACCAGGACTATCACCAGTTTCTATGATAGTAGTTGATGTACCAGTTGGTTCTACCAATGAGGGTCTTCCTCTAGGGTAAACTGGATCCTGACCATTATACAAACACTTGTATACATTAAAGTCAGAGTTCATTACATAAAAATTACTGTCATAGAGCCTAGTAGCTCCATTAGCAGTAGTCTTAGTTGGTGCGTAGTCAGGCTTATACATTGAGTATGTACGTCCTACTCCACCTGTTGTCTGGGTTGGATCAACCCAATCTACTCTTGGTACTACTAAAGCAGTATCTGAGATATCTACACGCTTAAAGGCAACAGAATCAGCATACGATTCTGTTTGGTACTCAAAACTATCGATAGGTTCACCTGCAGGTGGTACATCTGTACTACCCCAAGTCTTCGCCCTACCGACGAACATAAACACCTTATTCTGGGTTAACAAAGTATCCCTGAAGCTTTCTGCGGCGTAAATTCTAAATTTGTCAGTAACTAATGCCATGCCTTATAAGCTTTTGTTGTTATTTATAATGATCTCAGACGAACTTCTGGAAGAAGTGAGACGTTTCCGCTTGCGGTGCGCGAGAAAGGATATTCAACTGTAAATGTATCTACAGCTGTGACAGTAACTTTATACGCTCCGTCAAATCCATCGCCTGAAGTATGATCTAGATATATGCTCATACCTGTTGTCAGGTTATGAGCTGCAGAAGTAGTAACTGTAGATACAGTTCCTGAAGAACTATATGTTCCTGTTTGAATGGATATTGCCGAAGCTGTAGTTCCACCATATCCTCTACCACCTGTTGCAACTGTAAGAGTATTTGAAGACATATTCTTAGAACCATATAGAATCCTTTCACATGTCCATCCTTTAACTGCATCCCAATATGGAATTAAAATTTCTCCCTCATCGGGGAAACCTATATTTTGACTAACATCAAAGTATATATTCTTACAAGTTAAAGTTGTATCTACAGCAGAGATGCCAGAAGCCAAATATGTATTTGCTAATGCAAGAGTATTAGATATAATTCTATTTCTTGACTTCCTCTCTATATGTACAGGATGTACAGCAAACACAGTTGGTGGGGTTAAATATCCAGAACCACCATTCAGATTAACAATAGAGGTTACCATACCACTTCCAGATTGAACAACTGTCTCTGCAGAAGCACCTGTTCCACTACCACCTTGGAAATAAAGAATTGGTGGAACTTCATAATTACTACCTCCATCCAATATACTAACTGTATCAACCTTTCCATTATTAACTGTACATTCAAAGTTAGCAACGGTTGGTCTTAATCCTGTATACTCATAAGTGTCTATAGAAGTTGCACTTGATACTGTTGCTAATAGACGATCTTCACCTTCACTCTTAACCATGACTCTGTCATTAGGATCAATAGAATTGAAAGTATTAGAAATGAATATATCTTCTGCAGATCCAACATAAATGTAAAGACTGCATGTTGATCCTGCTCTTGGAGCTTCAAAGAATTCAATAATTGATCCATTTAATTGATATGCAACTCCAGGTTCCTGGAATACACCATTAAGGAAGATCATTACGTTATTAGCTGGTTCAACAGCAGAGTTATCACTCTGTAAGGAGAATGGTTCACTATTCTCCGTCATAACAAAAGTCTTTCTAGCATTATCAAAGAAAGGAGATATCGTATCAAGTAATTGTAATTTACCAAAGTAGAATCCATAGAAGTCCATACCACTGGTAGGTGCTTCATTAAAGGATATTGTACTTCCTGTATATGTGTATGCGTCTGTGCTACCTTTAATCTGAAGAATACTATTCAAGAATATTAAGAAGTTATCAGATGCAGGTAATGCATAATTACTACCAGCAACTTTAGCACTGAATATCTTATCAACTCCATCAAATGCCACAGTACCAACTTCAACTTGGAATTCTGGGTTTGCTGAAGATGTTCTGGTGATTCCAGTTAAATTACCTGCTCCACCAGAAGTGGTTCCAACTGCTTGAGTAACAATTGCAGTTAAAGTAGTAATTGCAGATGCAACATCAGTACAATCATTAGTATCATAAGTTGCATTACCACTATCATTAGTAATAGTTAAATCTTTATACTGTGCTCCTTCTGTGTAATGGTTTGTTGTAACTGAGATGTTACGCATTACCTCGCGAGCAATATCTCTAGCATGATTGAATACTAATACAGTCTGATCTTCTTCACCTTGTAAGTGAACTGTACCAACATAGTATTTCGCTGCATCGTAAGTAGCATCATTACCACCAAACTCAATATTATTAGCAACAGCCTCAGTAATTAACTTAGTATCACGAATACACTTAACAAAACTAGGAACAACGAATGTGCTATTAGTAGCCATCATTCTTCCATAAGCAGTTGTTGCAATAAAGTCTAAGTTTTCACGTATCAATCTACCAGCATCAGCAAGTTTGTCATATTCATATCCACCAGATTGTACAAGAGACCTTGTGACACTATTTGCACTGGCACTTACGAACTGATGTGCAAAACCAGTCTTAACAGACCCAGGTGTTGCATTAACAAACGTATGTGTATGATCACCACCAGACTTAATAGCATTAGTAGTTGCTTGAATGAAGGTATGAGTATAATTACCTCCTGCTATGACGGCTGTAGCACCTGCTGATACAAAACTATGAGCATACTGATGAGTAATAGCAGAATCTCTATTGTTAGTATTAATCGTGATAACGCCAGTTTGCTTCTTGACGGTAGCGCGAGTAATAGAGTTACTAACTGCGGAGATAAACGTATGAGCTGTCGTATTAGTTGACGGTACACTGTTTAGAACCTGTATATCGAAAGTGTTGGTTGTGACATTGTATATCTTAACCCATTGACCGCTAATTGGATCTGTAGAACGAGGATAGTTATGGAATGAAGTATGGAAGTCCTCATTACATGTAAATTTAAAGGTATCATCATCAATCTTAATTTCATCACCAGCAACGAATCCATGATCATTAATAGTTATAGTGAATACACCTGTAAGAGGATCATAAGCAGCAACAGTAGGTGTTAACTTACCTTCGGGTACAAATGTATGAGCGTGCTGTCCATTAGGTCCAGCAACACCAACATTGATATCAAACGTATCAGTTGTAACATTTGATACAAGCATCCATTCATCATAATTAGGATCTTCTAAAGTTGGATAACTCTTAACTGTTGCATTACTATCCTTATTACATGTGAACTTCAATGCACCTTGATTGACCTTAACATAATCACCATTAGAGAAACCATGTCCAGCAACTGTTGATGTTAGTACACCTGTACTAGGTACATACACTGCTGCAGTTACAGCATGAGATGTATATCCAACACTCTTAATAGGAATTGGTCTATCATATGCCCAATCCTTTTTCTTCTTCAATCCATTACTAACAGCACTATCAAAGGTATGTACTGTTACGTTAGTAGAAGGAATAGAATCTAATACCTGAACCTTAAATGTTGTATCATCAGCATCCCAAATAGTTAACCATCTACCACTAGCAGGATCAGTTGCTCTAGGATAAGCATGTGTGCCTCCACCTTGCGTACAAGTGAATACAATAGCACTATCATCAAATTTAACTTGATCACCGTTCACAAAGGCACCTGCACCCCCTCCATGAGTAACAGTCATAATACCTGTAGAAGGCTCATAATCTGCATCTGTTGGGGTATATGAAATAGTATCAGTTCTAGGATAAGACTGGTTGCTAACACCACCATTATCACAACTCATTACAATACCACCATCTGCTAATTTGATAGTATCTCCTTTTCTTTGAACACAATTATCTGAAGCAGAAACAAATGTGTGTGCTTGACCTGTTGCTCCAGTTGCAACATAGAAATTCAATTGTATTGTATCATTTGTTACAGCAAGTACTTGTAACCATGATCTATAGGCAGGATCCGTTACTCTTGGATAACTATGATTTCCAGCACCAGCAGTACATGTAAATGTTAATGATTCTTTGGCAATCTGAACAAAGTCACCTTTATTGATAGTATGACCTTTGATTGTTAATGTCGCTACACCTGTAGCAGGATCATAAGCAATATCAGTTGGAGTGAATGTATCATATCCACGGAACTTATGCCCACCAACAGTTAGATCAAGATCTCCATTAGCAAGGTTAAGAGCAGCACCTGTTGGTTGATAATTTACAGTAGGTGATGGTCCAACATTAACTGTGATTGTTGTTCCAGTTGTAGCAGTAATATATTGATTAGTCTTAGCAGCTGGATCTGTTACTCTAGGATAATTGTGTAAAGTAGCACCTAAGCTAGTTAGATTTCCACTAGCAAGAGTACCATCATTCTCCATATGACATCTAAACATCAAGGAGTTAACATCAATGTTAATACTATTTCCAACCTCAAGACTATGAGATCCAATAGTTAATTGAAGATCTCCAGTTGTTGCAGTATAGGTAGCTGCCGTTGGAGTAAATGCAACTTCAGGTGATGCACCAACATCAACGGTAAATGTGTCTGAAGTAACGGACTCGATTCCAAGTACTGCCTTAGAAGATCTATCACCTGCAGCTGGATATGAATGTCTGGAGAAGTCATCATCCATTGAGCATGTGAACGTCAATGCGTCATCATCAATGCTAACGAAGCTAGTTGCATAAAGAATACCATCTGCCAATCCAGAAACGAATGTATGAGTAGTGGTATTAGTACAAGGAGTATCATCCAAACATTGAATATCAAATGTATTTGGATTTACTGCTCTGATTGTAATCCACTTACCGCTAATTGGATCTGTTGAACGTGGATAAGCAGTCTGTCCACCACTACCATGAGTACAACTAAAGGTTATAGCACCATCCTTAAGTTTTACTTTATCTCCTGCTTCAAATCCATGATTATTTACTTCTATTGTAACAATACCAGTGGTTGTATTGAATGATGCACCAGTTGCAGTATGAGATGTAGCAGCAGTCAATCCATGGTTCTCAACACTCATTGACAAAGCACCTGTAGATGCATTGAATGTAGCTGAGGTTGGTGTCATTGCCTTCTCTACTGCATGTCCAATATTAACTTTGAAATTATTTGTAGATACTTCAAATACATTGAGCCAGTTACCTGCAGCAGGATCAGTAGATCTTGGATATGTGTGATCTGTAGCATATCCATCACGAGAGCACTTGAAGGTTAAACCATCAGTAGCAAACTGAACAAAGTCACCATTAGAAAGACCGTGAGCAGTAGCCCAAACTTCCATTATGCCAGTAGTAGCATCATAATCACAGTATGATGGTTGATACTGATAAGTTGCTAGTGAATCAAACGTATGTGTAGTAGTATTTGTAGCAGCAGTACCATTTAATGCATTGACCGTAAATGTAGTAGATGTTATAGCATCAACTGGGACATTCTTACCAGAAATAGGATCTGAAGAACGAGGATATGAATGAACACCACCACCATGAGTACAAGTGAAGTTCAATGAATTATTTGAGAACTTAACTGTAGATGTAGCAATGCTTAAACCAGAAGCAACAGCAGATACAAATGAATGAGCATCAGTATTTGTAGAAGGAATTGTATCCAGTACAGTTACATCAAATGTATTAGTTGTTATGTTTGATACTTCTAACCATCTATCACTAGCATAGTCGGTACTACGTGGATAATCCTTTTGTGCAGCAGCACCAGAAGCACCACCAAACGCACAACTTAATTTAAGTGAACCATCAGCAAACTTAACCTGATCACCTGCCTTTAATCCATGTGCCACTACAGTAACTGTCATAATACCTGTAGTTGGGTTATAGTCAGCATCAGTTACAGTTGTAGTTGTAGGAGCAGTTAAAGTATGCTCTCCAACAGTTAATTGTAGTACACCTGTACTAGGAGTATATGCTGCAGTACTAGGTACATATGAATTGGTTAATGGTTTTCCAATTGGACTGATTCCTAAGATATCAGCATCTGTATATCCGTTACCTGGGTTGTTTAGAACTACATTCTTAACACTACCATCAACAACTACTATATCACCAGTAGCACCAACACCTGTTCCAATCTTATTGAATAATGGAATATTTGCATATGTTCCATCTGCATATCCTGTACCAGCAGTTAACCCATCAGAAGTGTCTCTAACAGGACTTAGATTAGTATTAACCTGTACAGTAATGGTAGTAGCAGTTTCTGCTGTAATTGCCAAGGTAGCACCAAATGCTTCATCAGCTGGTCTTGGATAAGCATGTGTACTAGCGTGATTATCAGCAGCACAAGTAAACTTAAGAGAACTATCAGCAATCTGAATAGTATCACTAGTTGTATAGCTATGAGATCCAATAGTTAATTCTAATAGACCAGTAGCAGGAGTATATGCAGCATCTGTTACATTCTTCTGTGTGTTACTATCACTTACCACAGTTACAGCATTGGTTGCTGTACCACCAACATAGGTATGAGCAGCACTACCAGACATACCAGTATCTAAAGTCTTAAGTTCATCACCAATCTGATCTAATTGGAAGCTAGAAGCATATGATGCACGATCATAGTACATTACCAAAGCACTAGAACCTAATTTAGGTGCAGTAGAAAATGTTATAACATCACTAGCAAAAGTATAGTTATTTGGATTCTGAACAATACCATCAATTATAACTAAGAACTGTGATTTAACTGAGGTCTTAGAAATCTTAGTAGTAATTGCTGTATTATCAACTCTTGTTGCGAACTGAGTATTAACCCCATCAATTCCTACTGTAAATCTATTAATAGCAGCAGTAGATCCAACATTAACAGTAAATGTATCATTAGTAGTTGCTGTAATATCTAATATCTTTCCACCATGTCCTATTGGATCCGTTGATCTTGGATATGTGTGGTTAGTTGCATTGTTATCCATTACACAAGTTAATGTCAATGCATCATCAGCAATAGCGATCTTATTATTAGTATTCAACCCATGTCCAGCACTATGAATTACTAAATTACCATCTGCAGGAGTATATACAACATTTGTTGGGTTAAAGAAACTTCCATTATTTGCTACAATACCTTGTGTCTTAGAAGAAACAAATGTATGTGTACCTACGCTGAGTGAGGATAGTACAACTGTACTACCTCCAAGAGAAGCTTTCAAAGATATTGTATTAGCATCAATAACATCAACGTAATATACAGTTCCTGTTGTTAATCCACCAATATCACCTCTAAAGGTAACAGTTTGATTCTCAACCAATCCATGATTAGTTAATGTAATTCTATTAGTACTTAAGTCAACTATACTAGAAGATGCTCCATCAAAGCTAATATCTCTAGTTGTAATATCATCAACCTTATATGATACACAAGTTAAGATTTTCTGAATATCTAACAACTGTCTACCGAATATTTGAACCTCTGTAGGAACAGATGCTGTATAATCTGGTTTACCTAGAGCAAAGTTATTAATGGTTGCCATCTTACCAGTATTCTTAGCAGATGGTTTTGGTGTTACATATGTAAGACCATTAAAGGTTGCACTAAGACTATTACTACCAGGAACCCACCAATCTGTTGAACTAGTGGTAAGTAAATCAAGAGTAGGTTTACCTCTATAAGCTTTCTTAGATGCTTGTGATAATATTTGTGTACCAACAACTTTAAATCCTGCAGGGTGAGCAGCAAATTTAAGTGGATTCTTCCAATCTCTAATATTAATAGGTGAAGATATCTCATATGAGAATTCTTGGAACCTATTACTATCATATAATCTCTGTTCGTTAATATCTAAGAAACCAGTAGTACGTTCCCATTGAGAAGAAGATATACTAATTGGAGAAACTTCAAATACAGCATCTGCTCTATCAAATGCATGAATCGAACCAAATGATGAAGATTCTTCACCAAATATAGGTTCACCAACTTTAAACTCACCTTCACTAATTTCTACACTAACAACACGTCCTGCTGGATCCCAATTCTTAACATATCCAAATGCAGTGTATGATGCTGTAGATGCACCCTGATAAACTCTTTCTCCAACTAAGAAAGTTGCAGGTCTCATATATGCAGTAATAACATCACCAAGATCAATAGTATCTAATGTGAAGGTTGTTAATCCATTAGCATCTCCAACTGGAGCAGAAGTAAATGTAATTGTTGTTGGAGTATTAGCAATTGCATTTGCCTCAGATGTTGCTAATTTGACTTGATTATTTGCCAATCCATTTGAACCATTAGCAGCAACAACATAATATGTTGTATTAATTGCCAATGGAGCTGGGAAAGTACCAACTACCTCATTTAAGGTTACTGCAGTACCTGTTGGCATCTTTGTATTATATGGGAAGTTTAAAGTACTATTAGACATTAATGCAACCCAATTATGAGTTACTCTTGCATTTACGACTGGAGCAGATAAGAATCCTCTACCTCCATTCCTAACCTCTACCGATTGTATAACTTCATTCTCAACAATCGCTTCTAATTGATAAAGTGACCCACTTCCACCACTAAGAACAATTGTTGGTTGTGATACAAAATTCTGACCACCATTAGTAACATCAAGATAATCAATAACTTGAGTTCTTGTTAATTGAAGATTATAGGTTGTATTTAACTCTGGTTTTAGAGTTCTATCATGACTATAGTTAAATGTAATATTATCTCCACCAATCTTTAATATCTTACCTAAATCAGAAGATTTAAGTAATAGAGAAGCACCTTTTCCTGTTTTCTGTGTAATATTAACTACAGGAGCATTTTGATATAATGTTCCTCCATCTTCAATATTAATAGCAGAAACACCTTCATTTACAATACTTGAATTAAACTTAGCGTTGATTCCACTACCACCACTAACATCTACATTTGGTGCTGATAGATAACCAGATCCAGTGTTAGTTACTGTAATAGCATCAATAGATGCATTTAACACACAATTGGTAATTGCTGGATCAAGATGTGTCAGTTTATCAACTGTCACAGTAGCATCGTGAGTAACATCAGTACCACCCATTGATGCACCAGAAATTGTAATAACATCACCTAGTGCATATGTACTACCACCATCAGTAACAGTAATACTTTCAATAGTTCCTGCACCATTAACAACTACTGTAAACCCAACACCAGTTCCTCCAGTAGGAGCAACACTCTTCTGAGCAACATTGGTATATGTCTGAGTTGTATAATTGGTACTAGACTGTGTAGTAATTGCTACAGTGTTTACTAGTCCATATGTGGGATCATCAAGATCAATAGTAGGAGCAGCTCTATAATTAGATCCTGCTGCAATAATACTAACAGATTCTAATTTACCAACATTTGGACCTGAGCTGGGAATAACGGCCTGGACGTTAGCATGTATTCCACTTACAGTTGTGACCTTAGCTTCAGCATCAGAACTATAAACCTTACCTCTAGCATTGTTAGATGTATATGGAGTGTACATGATCCACCCTCTAGTTGCTGCACTAAAGTTCCCAGCTCCATCTTTTAGGTTATTTCTCAGAGGTTGAATTCTCAATACGGAAGTTGTTGGATCCCAATTAATAACTTTACCTCTAGCAGTTTGAGCACCTAGAACTGGTTCTGATATAACAATTTCATCTTTAGCAAACGAACCACTACCTAATACTTCAGTTAGAGTTAAATCTACAAAATCTGGTAAAGTTACATATGCTACTGGAGCACCTGCAGGATTATAACCAGATCCCATGTTAGCAATAGTAACACCAGATACTGAACCAGAAATAGTAGCAACTGCGGTTGCACCAGATCCAGATCTAGTGGATCCAGTCAATTTTGGAAGAGATGAGTAGTTCCTTCCTGAATCACCAATAGAAATTTTTCCAATACCGCCTGTTGGGTATATTGAAGTTGTAACATAAGTAATGCCACTTGTATACCCACTTTCAGGTTCCTTTCCGCAAATATAGGTAAAATTAAGATCAGTTACATCTTTTACAATATTTGTGCCAGATAAAGGCTCATTCATTACTGTAAGGTAACTTCCAGCAATAGTTCCTTGAATATCGAAATAATAGAAGATTCCAGGAAGATCTGTCATCAATATAGTGATAGAAGTCTGTTGACCCGTTTGTAAATTGCTTGTTTCTGCAGATATGTTCTTATAAGTGAAAATATCGGTATTTGCGGGATCTAACGTAAATGCAAGTGTTTTTCCAACATTACTTGCATCAGAAGTGTCGAATGTGTAAGAATGCCCGTCAATCAACTCTAACTTGGGTTCTTGGACATAAACAACAGCAGAAGTGACTGTAGCAGCAGCTGTAGACCCATGATTGCGTTTTACGGTGAATCTACGAAGAGTTTCAGTTCTAATTACTTCATAATCAGTTTTATCGTATGCAGATGGAGAAACTCCTGAAATATTAACAGTATCGCCTATTGCAACTTGATGAGCAAGATTTGTATGACATACTGCCTCTCTTAAAGTCTCAGTTAATGTAATACTAAAACTAGACCCTCCACCATTACCTAAGTTCTGATCACTAGCAGAAATAGTATCTCCAACATTATATGCAGTACCAAACTCTGTAATTGTAACTGTAGTAATTGCACCACCAGAAATGACTATAGTTGCCTTTCCATTCCTACCACTATTATTAGTAGTCAATGGAACATCATTATAAGTTCCATTTTGATATCCAGAACCACCAGTGATAGATGACCACCCACCTTGGATCAAATTACCGTCTGTACGGGTTCTTACGTAAGTCCAAGACAATGTACCATCAGATGCTGTCCCTGATAAGTGAGTAGGAGCATTTCCTGCGCCAGAATCAGATGTACCAGCTGTAGCAGCCTTATAAACTCTATTTGCAACATAAACAAGATCATTTTTAGCATATGCAGTACTATTAGTCCAAGGACCAATTAACTTCATACTTACTAGGTCAAAATACTCAAAATGGTACTTATTATTGATAATTTTAGTATTAATAGATCTTGTAGATGAATTATCAGCAATAGCGATAGTAAGTTGATCATCACCAACCAAATAATGTTTATCTGAAGTTGTTAAGGTTGCAGTAACAACATCATCGTCATCTACAGCATAATTGAGAGAAGAAACCGTTGTACCAGTAACTGCAGAGATTGCTGCACTAACACCTTCTCCTCCAGAAGTACTATTATCGAATAATAGTCGATCATTGACCTTATAACCAGTACCACCACCTTCTATTAGATATTCATCAATATTGGCAGAAGAATATTGGTTAGTAGAACTAACTGTTAATGATTCTGCAATTCCACCACGGATTACTGGATAATAACTAAAATATCCAATACCATCTTCAACATATTGAAGAATCTCTCCAGTTTCAAGTGTAATGAGAGTTGTAGTGTCTTCTAGTGCCAAAACAAAGTCAACTTTGTTATCAAGTTGCTTTCTCTTAGTGGTTATGTTGTCAGTTCCGATATATGGTGCTTTATATCTAATTGCGTCTTCTGTAAAGTTTTTCTGAAGACCATTTCCGTCCCAGTTGACTTCATCCGCTTCTGAGTAGAAATTTGGTCCTACAAAATACGGAAATTTCGGATTTCCGCTGATTCCATCAATTGTACAGAAATATGCATAAACTCCATCTGGAAATTCTGGAGTTACGCAGAATCTACCGTTATATTGGTCTAAACCACCTAATCCTTCTACATATTCATAATCTTCAATAAAGGTGCCCATAGGGTCAGCAAGACCACTTAGAAGAGCATCCCTAGTTGTCTTCAATCGGTAGCTTGTACCAGGTTGCTTATATGCATTGTATGGATTTTGGTTTTCGGGATCCTCATACCCATAAGGTCCATATATGGGGTGCCCATCATAAGCCCATCCAATAATAGGTGAGTGTTTAGTTGGATTTAACTCTTTCCATGGTGGATTATTAGGATCTGTATCAGGTTCAATATTATCAGCTAAGTAATACCTAAGATTCTTAGGATTGTACAAATATCCATACTCTCCACCATATATTCCACTATTCTCACCTTCCATTACTGCACCACTAGATTGGTCAGTCACTTTCCTTGCATTGAAGGATACTTGACCAACTTCTGAAGCAGTTGCTGATTCGTTAAAGGTTAATTCTGTTAATTTGGTTGTAAATGACGCACCAGTTCCTGGATATACAATACTAATGCTTGTATTACCTACAGTATACCCAATTCCTTTATTTGTTACAACAATACCAGTAACAATGTTCTGTGATAGGTCTACTTGAGCAAATGCAGTAGCACCAACTCCATCTCCAGTAATAACAACGTCTGGAGCACCAAAATACCCACTACCACCAAAAGTTACGATAGCACTTTCTATCTTTCCATTCAAAATTGATGGATATGCAACAGCACCACTACCAGATAGTAATTTGATGTCTGGTTCGTATGTATATTGAGATCCTGCAGTGGTAATAGTAATATCCTTAAGAGGTCCACGTACAACAGCAGTTGCAGTTGCCCCTGCACCGTTACCACCAGTAATTGTAATGGTTGGTAGTCCAGCAGCTTGTGTATATCCACTACCAGAGCTGGTAACTGTGATTCCAGTAACTCTACCATCAGTTATCTGAGCAACAGCAGTTGCCTGTGTACTGCTAGATGCACCACCTCCACTAATAGAGACACTTGGTTCACTTGTATAACTTCCACCACCATTTGTGACGTTAATGGCAATAACTCTACCATCTACCTCTGCAGTTGCAGCTGCAGCAAGACCTAAGTAAGTCCATTCAATAGTTCCTAGAGTTACATTACCAGATGTATGTGTTGGATACAATGTATTGCTACTTTGCCCTACATTCTTAGATTGATATCTCTTTCCACCCCATTTAACAACTACTCCACTAGCATAGTTGGTTGCAAGCTTATAATCTGGTTCAAATTCAACTGTAGGTGGGTTTTGAATATCATATCCATCTCCACCTGAATTTTTAGTGATTGATTTTAATCCACCATACTTTCTAGTAGTCCTTCCCTTATATGAGAATAAAGGAACGCCATTAGTACCAATTCCAACTTGACCTATAGGAGTTGGAGTCTTTGTACTCTTAGTAGATGTCTGTAATGGTATTCTCTTAAGATATCTCTGGTTTCCTGGATCTAGATCAGATGATGCGAAAGGTCCAATCTTATGTGATGGTATACCTGTACTAGCTACAATACAATCTGTTGATGACTTGTAGGTATTACTGGTATCTGCAATAAACTTGGAAACTATAGCATTATAGGAATAATCAGATGATCCATATGCAAATTCTCTAGCAATGAAGAATTCCTTACCTGCTAATATCGGAGCAGCAGGAGTTGATGAGAGAACAAATTCAAAAACGTAATTATCAACAATACCAATTACATCATGTTGGTTGTTGTAGATATCTTCCTCAGCATTAAGGATTCTAACCTTATCATCCCTTCTTAATTGATGCTTTTCCTTTGTTGTAACAGTTACCCTAACAGCACCATTAGGATCTGGTGTTCCTAGGGTTGCTGTAACCCCTCTAAGTGCTCTTCTGACGTTATATAAGAAAGAACTCCATATTGGATCAAGACTATCGAAACCAGGTGCTAGAGGGGTCGTAACCTTACTCTGTGGAAGGTAATACTTACCACCTTTTGCTATATTAACACCTCTGGTACCACCATAGACTTTTAATTGGATTTCAGACCCATCTACGTTGCTTGTACCATAAATCTTGTATGCTGCAAAGACTTCTTGCCCTGCATCATGTGCTACATTGAGTGTATTCTCTCTAGCACGATTACAACCTAAAAATTGGTTAACCGTTTTGTCAGTATAGCTAATAATTTCATCTTCAATCCTAAATCGACCATTTTTCTCTGGCCAACCTATTGTAGAATCAACAGTAATGATATCGTCATTTAAACTACCAGTTAAATCCGCAGCAAGAATTGATTTGTAAGGAGTTACAAAAGTTCCAAGTGCATTATTGGTATCTACGTCAATTTCAAAGATTGAACCAGTCTGAGTGAATACTTCAACAACACCTTTAACGTATATACGTGCTGCATTGATACTTGGATCATTTGCATCAGATTCTTGATATAAAACTTGTCCTACAAGCGCAGTTGGATCTCCTACAACAGGAACACAACGAATTACTTCCCTAGAAGTGTAATATGCGTCCGATGGTTTGAAAATTCGGTCTCTTGGATAAGAAACTTCTGATTCTACGCCAAAAATTGTTCTTAAAACAAATTGGAACGATCTTGTAGACCCTTTAGAAGCATAAAAGTCCTTAATTCGCTTAATTACGGTACTTTCAGTAAGTCCAGAGTAAAAATTCTTCGGATAAGTGGATAAAAGCAGTTCTTTGAACTGTCCCAACATGAAAAGTGGGAAAAGGTTGTTTAAATTAACAACTTTTGAGCCAAGAACGTGTTCTGTGGGTGTTGTTGATGAAAATATGAATTCTCCTGCCTCTCCAATTGATTTTACAGCATCAAAACCCCTTGAACAGGTATTAAAAAGGGTTGCACCCTTACTTTGATAGTAAATTATCTCATCATCTATTAAAATTAGTCCCTCACTGGGAAAATCACGAGTTGAAGTAACGTCAACAGTAGTAGAAGAGGTAGTTACCGTCGAAATTGTTGTTGTTTCAGTAACTAGGTTACCATAATTGTCAAGATTATAATAATCAGCCCAATTATTGATTATATCTAAGCAATATCCCTTTAATTCTTGTGATTGATAGTATGCTTTAACGAACTCTATGAATGTAGGAAAGCTATCCTGTATAAAACTGGCAAATTGGCCAGTAATACTATCAGATATCTGCGATCTAGATTCAGGACTTACTTCCGACGGAACTGGTGTGGTCGTGACCGTCGTAGTCGGAGTAGTCCACGACCCTACTTTCCAGGATGAATTCGATTGAGCCATGCGTTTTATTAATTATAGCTGGACTCTGGTACAACTCCCGTACCAGATAGGTTTGAACCGCTACTGATGGTGTCTTCCACAACACTTACAGTCGTATTATCTATACCTAATGTCAAATAGGTTTCACGCAAAGAAACAAGATCATTGGATTCTGGAACTGCTGAAAGTTGAAGAATGTTACCTGATGTTATTGTAGTTGAAATTATTATGTCATTAATGACAATTTCACCCATATCATAGTCAACAGTACCTACGTCAGCAGTACTGTATTCAAATGCACCAGTGTCTTTAATATAATAAAGTCTCAATTTACCTAAACCATCATCATTGATGAAGTAAGTATTGATTGTATCACCAGCAATTTTAAATCCTGAAGAAGAAACCGTAGGTTCTGTCGAGGTTCCTTGGTTAATTCTGTTACCATAACAGATTTTATAGTTCACACGAGCGTTTAAATCAACTGTTATGTTCTTTCTCATCTTGAGACGAGTGATATTCGATGTAATTGATACATCTGAACCATCAATTATACTCTGAAGTTTAGAGTATTTGAACTTTCCACCGAATTTATTGAATTCAGATCCTGTATTAAGCGCAGTTAGTGTTGCAATAACTGCATTTTGCACTTCATCTTTCAATTTACGTGTAATATTTGGATTATAGTACACAAAACTGTTCATATCGATGTATAAAATCGATGGATCAATGATTGAAGGTTGAATTGCTGCTACAGAATACTCTCTGAGATTCTTCAAAATAACATTTTTCTCGGAAAGAGATAATTTATCCGCATTTTTTGGTTTGATTGCCAAAAATACCTTTCCATATTCAGGTGGAGACGCTTCCTCACCACCATAACACGCAATTGAAGCAACGTTAGGGTAAATTTGAGGAACAATTGCCTCATAATCCTGCGTTGAAACTGCTCTACCGAATGCAGAGTAGAATTTAGGCGCAGAAAACTTAATTCCTTCCTTAGATTCTGCTGGAGCACCGCCTTCTGGACGTTTATCCAGTGTAATAGTGATTCCAGAGGTCAAAGAATTCGCTTCATCATCTAAAAATGTACCAATATTACTGAAAGTAAGCAATCCATTAGCTCCCATTCCACTAGAAGTGGTATAAGTGACGCTAATTACATCACCATTGAGCAAATCTTTACCAATTGTACCGTCTCCGAACATAATTTCGGGTCTTTGATACTCAGATTCCTCTAAAAAGAAGACTTTTGATGTAGAATCTATCTTAGTAATGTCTGTTGCTTGTAAATAACGCTCTGTAACAGTACCAGAACTAACCTGAACCTTCATTGAAGAAGTATCTGCGTTCTGATTCGTTAGAATAAAGCGTTGTCTTTCATTAACATTGCGTACAAATGTGTCTGTTAGGTAAACACCCTCATAAACTATAAGACTTGAGAAGGTTGCAATACCTGTTGTACTATCCACAGACACGATAACATCAGATGGAACAGAGAAGACGAAGTTGTTATTGTCTAAACCTGTGAAATTTAGTACTAATCCTTGTGAAAGTGTAACCGTTTTTGGATATCCTTTTGTAATTACACCCTGTGCATTGGTTGTAACATTGGTTTGAACCTGAATTGTAACCGTTGCTTGTGAAGAACGAGCTGATTTTGGTGTATAACCAATCATCCTAGCAAGCTTTACAACGTTCTCACGTAAAACTGCGGTCTCTAGGAACCCTTCATTAACTGCAAGGTTGGCATTTACACTTGTATAGTAAGTATTATATGCTAAAGTATCAATTAAGACAGTCAATGATGACCCTTCAAAGTCATAATCACTAAACTCTGACTGTGCCTTTAGATAATCTTTAATTTGCGCCTTGATTTCGTTGAACTCAAGAGCATTGACTTGTTTAAATGCCATTATGGTTTCAATGCTATATCGACTGAATCTTGTATAGGTGGAATTCCCAATATCACATAATTAATAGACACATCCAATTGGTTACGATTCTCTTCCCATTTGGTATCAATATCTATAACTGCAACCCTTGGCTCATGTAAGTTGATAACTTCTTCAAGATTATCAGTTATTTCATTCTCAAGATCAGGACTAGCATTTTCAAATAACAGTCCTATAATATTACCACCAAAGAAAGGATCGAATGGTTTCTCATAAAAGTTATATAATACTATATTTCTCACACTAGCCTTAATGGCTGATTCATTAGTCAGTGCCAAAACATCGTTCGTCACTGCGTTCTTTTCAAAAGTCAAGCTGAAGTCACGGAAAGACTTCGATGTAATAGCCATCCTTTACGGAATTAACCTTCTTTATATTTATACCCGTTATTCAGACTTGATAGAAAGTGTACTTCAAGAAGAGCTCTTGACCCTTTTTAATTGGTTTAGTGGTCGTCATATGATATATCTTACCCCATCCCTGATCTTCATATCCTTTAACGCAGTTGGGATCATTACTATGATTCACAAAACCTCCTAAAGGGGTTCTCATAATTTGTTCATCTACCACAACATGTGATATACCAAGATAGATGTTATCTGGTATATCCTCTTTAGCAAAGATGCCTTGTCCTGCGACAGGGCTATCTTTGATGTGTAGGCACTTAGGCAATGCTTGATACATTATATTGAAAATCCTGCTTCTATATCGAACCATCCAGTAATGATGGTCTTTTCTAATTTCTTGTCAATAACTCCTCTGTGAGTATGTGTCCATTCAGCTGGCCATATCACAGTGGCACCCTTCTTGGCAGGGATATACTTATCCTGATACTTCCATTCAGTTCCACCATCAGGATTATCAGAGAGGTACGTCATCCATACTAGAAATCGTTCTCTATTTATTCTCTGCATACCTCTTTCATAATGCCATGTTTTATAACCCTGATTAGGTTTATATCTCTGTATGTTAAACATCGGAGCCACATGACAATCAAGTTCACCTGCTTGTGGATATGTACGATAGTAATCCTGTAGACAATCCATCAAACTACGCATATACGTGTCAAGAACTTTTTCATTCTTAGCAAGCATGGTATGACAGTGCATATCTGTAGATTCTTTACCTGTTGCCTGAAGGTGTCTCTGAGAATGCAATCCGTTATATTCTATTTTTGGTAAGTAGGTACATGTTTCATAGAACTCTACTACATCGTCACATATACCTATATCAATCTCACCTTCCCAGATGAAATTGTGCATTATCTGCCTTGTCCCCTATATCTCTTCTTTGCACTATTACGACTGGTAGCAGAGAACTTACTATGTTGACCTCTACCTTGTCTTGTTTTCTTGGGAATTGCTTCCGATTTCACAGTAGTACCGAAACCACCTGCTTTTGTTTTTGCCATAATTAACCACCTGCGAATACGTTGGGTGAACCTTCTGCAACACTAGTACATGTTGCATCCCCTATTCTACCACATCCTTTGCCATTTACAAACACAGTTGTACTTCCTGTTGTAATTGCTACTGCATGGGAAGGACATATAGGTGCTGGTAATAAGTGTGATGTATTAACGTCTCCTTGACGAGAGATGGGTATGTTATTACAGAAGACATTAGGAGATCCCTCTGCTCTGGTCATTCCAGAACAATGTGAAACGTCTGCATCGCCTATTCTAGTTACTGCTGGCATTGTTCACTACCTCCTTGGAAATCTTGAATACTTTCTGATCCACCTATAGCAAATGGATTGTACTTAGCAGTAGCGATCCTATACATCTTCTCATGCATAGTAACTACTTCTTCTGCACTCTTTTCATGATCTGGTGTTGACTTATGACGTGAAGCATACGTGTCATCGGGTGGTTCATACTCACTTGGTGCTGTATCTTCCCAGTCGAAGTTCTTTGCGATCTCCTCTTCAGGTCTAGGTGGATCATCAAACCATTCATCATGTACTATCTTCGGGGTCATTTCTTTTCTCTAGTCATCAATTCCATTAGGTAGTCCGTATACTTGGACATTGCTGTATGTTGTTCTTCAGTATGTGGAGGTTCAGGAGCAACAGGGGCAAACTTAATAAGATGGTCAAACGAGGCAGGTAGGTCCCCTGCTCTGTTATGCCTTATTAGTTCTCCATTAACCTTAATAATGAATTCACCTTCCAAGTCTTCCATAAGTCTCCCTTACATTGAATCCTATTTAGAGATCCTTCGCGATTTTGGACGCGAATTTTTGCGTTCAACTACGCGATTTTTTAACCTCTAAGGATTTTTCCCACTCTCTAATCATATACTCAAGTTCTTTAATTCTCCCCTGAGCACTCTTAATCTTTTCCTCTAAGTAATTCATGTCGGAATAGGTTTACCACCCTCATTCAAAGGTAGGCAGGGTGCAGGTGAAGGTTCTTCATTATGGGCACCAGATTGTGTCCATGCCTCTGAGACTGGTCCTTGCTCAATCTCTTGATTGATGTTTCTAATTTGTTTCTCATGATCACACACAACATCGACGAGTTTCTCATACTCAGATGTTTCTGTCCTCCGCATCATTAGAAGACTGTTCGAGACCTTATGTTCGAGTGCTGTGATTCTTTCGAGAAGTTCTTCGTTTGATAAACTCATAATTTTTGATTAACCTGTGTTATGGGTGTCAATGGTATTTACCCAAGTTTCTCCTTTGCGAGGAACCTTTCTTCCAAGTCATAGTTTAATCTCCAATTCTCTGTATTAACCCAATAACCAATTATTCCTTGTCCATCACAGTTATATCCGTAACCTGTCACACGTTCTCTACATCCGTCAAGGTCGAAGGTCTTACCGCTGGTAAGATAGTCGTGGTACTTAGCGTCTAGTGTGATCATTGGCTCGGAGAAGGGATGGTGTCATTTATATAGTAACATTATACCGAAACCCTCACAAATAGTCAAGGGGCACTTCACAGTTTTTACAAACTCTTAAGGCGACCTTTATATTTGAAAGGGTCTGGGGGATTTTTTGGGAAAATTTTTTATTTTGTTTCACGCTCGCTCATGCAAGACTTTATAGCTTGGATTGCGTATGGATGTTAAGCTATGGGGGGCACAAAAAAACCCCCACTAGGGGGGTAGTGCCTTTGGCGAGTGCCTCACCTTGCGTCTTTATCGGACATGGGGTGGGGCGATCTCTGCACGCCATCCAATCTTTGAGAAATCTTCTAAGATTTGCAAAGCAGACTCATAAGTTGGAAAACTGATCAGTCTTGGATTTTGTTGCTGGTTTGTCCAATAACGAACCTTTGTGCTGTTTTGTGGCATGTTGGGAATAAGGGTCAGAGTTCAGGAAATAATAACGGATGAAAGAATCATGCTTGAGCAGATCGTATGCTGATGATGTGATCATGCGTTGACTTCCATCCATTTGAATTCTGCGTCAGTCCCACATTTCCATATTGTCATTGCCTCCATTTGGTCAGTTGCCCAAGAGAGTGCAATGTCTTGGATGCGGTCGAAGTCGCATCCGAACTCAGCATTTGCTTTTAGTTCGTTACCCCATGATGAGGGTTGGACTGCCCATGATGCCATAGTGAAAAACCTCTGTGTGAAAATTGGATGATGGAAAAGCGATCAGTGACGATCGCTTATATTCCATGTGCCTGTTGGGTGAGATCTGAAAGTGAAATCATCCTCGGCGAGTTTGGTCAACGCTGCCATTACCGCTTTGTCTTGGATGGCGTTCTCGTTCATGAGGACTGATCCGTTGAACATGGGGCGAAGGTCAGAGTTGAACATTTGGTCTTTGTTTGACATGTCCTAATTATAGCAGATGGGCATGAGGGGGAAACGGGTAGGGGAGAAACCTTAACAGTCTGTTGTAAAAATTCCAGCCGCCCTGCTAGTACACCTATACTAGTTCCTCTAGAGCACATATGAGAAAAATCAAAACACCCTGAGCGATTTTGCCGAGGGTGTTCTTTTTCTTGGGGACGGTTTGGGAAGGGGTCACGTGAAAACAAGATCAGAGAGCGACGTGGTAGAATAGAGAATGCAGTCTTGGCGAAACTGAATTTTGTAACGTTGCCCGACCTCCTGAAGATTCTTGATCAGTTGGTCGGACCCCGCTGCCCGTTCATCCACGGTGATTGAAATCGTCATGCATTCTTCCAAGGTGCCTTTGTAAATTCCCACTCCCTCCGTGATCGTCGCGAAATCCAAAAGTGAGCAAACCTCATCTTTCAAAAATTGATTCCACATTTGGCGGGTCACGGTGCCTGAGTTTGGGATGTTGCGACCTAGGGTGATGCTGTGGGTTTGCATAAAGCAGAAATCCTCTTGACTGATTCCATTGTAGACCCTGCGCCGCTGATATCCATACAGACTGTGCCACTAATCCAACTGGTCAGGGCAGCCGTTTTTTTGTTTCATTATGTTACGTGTTTGGGGATAGGGGCAAACTGTCAAGCGATCGCATGTATAATATGAGAGTACCAAACGCCAGCATCCAAATGCCAGCATCCGCTAAGTCTGCAACCGTCTCAACTGCTAAAGCAAAACCAGCACGCAAGACCAGAGCACGCAAAGCAAACAGTCCCGTCAAACCCGTTGCTCCACGCACACGCAAAGCGGCGACCCCTCAACCAGAAATGATCGAGGTCAAACTTCCAGAGGCAAACAAAACTCCTTTGAAATCCAGACCTATGAAAGTTGAAACGGTTGAGTTGAAATCCATCCTCAAGGATTACCCTCGTGATGGATTTGCCCTCGCTCTGCTTCCTGTTTTACTCTTGGAAGCGTTAGCGAAAGAAATCCTTCCAGTCCTCGGACAAATCAAAGTTCCCGTGAGATTTGGATAAACGACCCGACCCCGAAAGGGGTCTATTTTTTTGGGCGGCCGGAATCCAGTTGAGAAACTGTCACACGCTGTCCCCTATAGGGTCGGATTTGCTCTATACTTAGAAAGTCAACAAAGCGATTTCATTTTAATGATCCTCAGACAACTCGGTTCAAATCAGACCGAACTTTCTTTGAATAACGGAACTTCGTTATTCTTCTCTTACGAGACTCCCGTTGCTGGATTTTCTCCTGACTTGGGTTGGTTCAAAACTTCAACCTATTATTCTCGGACGACCTCCAAGCACATCAACCAATATTTCAAGCACGCTGACAAAGACAAAATCCGAATTGTTTCAGATGATGTCATTTCAGAAATGTGCCATCCAGACGATCGGGTCAGGGTGTAGAATAAGGACATGCGAAACCTTCAAATCTCCGAAGCAGAAGAAACCGTTCTCGTTCAGATGGCGGTTTTCTTCTCTGACCTCGGATCACCTGACGAATTCGATCAGGACGCTTTCAATTCTCTATTTGAGAAAATCACCGAACCTTCACCCTTCGATTATGTCTGATTCAATCTACCTTGAAGATCTTGCAGAAGCAATCTTCGACCAAATCGTCACCGAGAATTTCAAAGACCTCACCGCCTCAGAAGAGGCACTCGTTTATGAAATTGCCTGTGATCGAGCATATCAGGGAGTCTAGCACTCCCTTTTTTCCTGTCCTTTTTTCTTTTCTTTTCTCATGCCAAATTGGTGTCAAAATAGACTAACCGTCTCAGGCGATAACTCCGAACAGGTCGCAAAGGTCAAATCCTTTTTTGAAAGTGACGAACCGTTCAACCAGATTTTCCCATCACCCAAATGGCAAGAAATTCCACTCGCTGAAAATGACCTTGAATCTCTAGGTCGCAAGCGTGGCGAGGTTGGCGAGTTGCCAGTCTTTAAAGAATACAAGAATCCAGATGGTCACGTCGTGCACTCAGGATATGAATTCAAATCCACAGGGTGTCAGGACGATCGCTGGTATAATTGGCAAGTTCAAAACTGGGACACTAAATGGGACATCCACCGAGATCATGTAGAGTGGGGCGACGAAGATGAAAATTACTTCGTTTGCCATTTTGATACGGCATGGTCGCCACCCGAAGGGATCGTGCACAAACTCCGAGAGGATTTCCCAGACCTTTGCATCTCATTATTCTACGACGAACCTGGAATGGAAATTGCGGGGTACGCTTAATTAAAATCTGGGGCATCACCTGCAGCAATTCATGGGCATCCCATAAGCAACTGCTATGACCTGCATCACCTGAGTAAGTCCCCAACAAAACCAGGCGGCCGGAATCCAAAAAATCCAGCCGCCCATGGACAGTTGAGAGACTGTCCATTTTTTATTGAATGGGGTGCAAAATCGTGTATGATACGTATATGAAATTCAAAGACCAATTCACGATCACACTCACCTCACGTCAGAACGATCTGCTCGTTGAGATTTTTTCCAATCTTGCCGACCTAGATTTGCCACCCGCTGAGGATCCTGAGTTCGACGCTCTCTGGGATCAGATCCTAGACGCAGATCACAAAATTATCACCGAGGAAAACTCATGAGCACAATCTCCGAATTTTACGGCGGTCTCTTGGATAAGGGTTACACAGAGCGAGAAATTCGCGAGAGTGCCCAGAAACATTCCCAACGGGTCGCGCCAGATTGGTTCAACGGGACGTACTCAGAATATTTGGATCACATGCACGATTTTCTAAATGGCATGTAATCAATTTTCTGATCTGCAGGAATACACATTCCTGCACGACACCCTAGGCAAGTTCACCGTGATGGAAGACAACTTGCCCGATGCCATAAAAAAAGTGCCGCGATCTGCAATCCTAATTGCAGTCAACGGCGACCCCCGTTTCTAGGGGGTTTTTTAATGCGGGGCGGCTGACTTTTTTCGGCCGCCCGTGGACAATTTACAAACTGTCACAGGGTACGTAGTATACTAGTCCTTCTGTGAGATAATATTGACATATCTGCTCAAACTCTGGATATCTCAGATGCATATCTGTGTCCAGCAATCCCTGAACTAAATCTATGCTCTCCTTCCAATCTAGACCCGATTCTTTATACTTAGTGATTAATCTCTCTATACTATTCATAATCATCCTCCAGGTGTTGTGAGTCTAATCTTATTCTCTTATTATTACTTATCATGTCTAAGTAGCCACTATTGGCTAAATCTTCAAATTCTTCCAGTTCCTTCTTTTTTTGGCTAAATGATCCTTTTTTGCGGGTATTGCGATAATCCCATGACTTTGCCATTTTTCTTTCCTTTTAGATAGTTTTACTAAACTTGGGGCTTTTGAATTAAATCGCCACTTTTCAAAGATTCATTGTAAAACTTTCCAAGTGACAAAGAAGTAGGATCTTCAACAAAACCTTCGAGCTTGGCTAAAAGAGTCTTGTTTGCAGGTTTCCACTCATACTCGTAGGTCTTCTCATTCCCTGAGAAGTTTATGAAAACCTTGGAGCCTTGCATACTGATCTTGTCAATTGCAGAACTCAGCTCGGCGATGTCAAATGTGTGCTTTTTGGCTGCCACGTTCTTTTTGGGTATCTACATTAGTAATTATAAGCGATCTCGCCTCCACTGTCAACCAACCTCTGAGCCACTTCGAGAACTGTCACAAAACCACTTGACAAACTGGCACACTGCGGGCTTAGACCACAAAGCACTCTGATACAATAACAAAGTAAACCGCCCAACTACGTTTTTATTAACATTTCTTAAAAGGGTAGTATCCTTGAGTATCCAACTCACAAAATACCTGGTCCTTCGCGGAATACATCAAATATGAGGGAAATTCTATCGAATCTACCCATATTCTCTACCTTATGCATCGCGGAAGACTGAAAAATCATCAGTTTACCCTCCGCCTGGGGTCTAGACTCATTCTTTACAGATAGCGTACAGATCTCAGCAGTAAATGGCAACTGACACCTCAGTCTCTGAGTATGACTATTAGGATCAGGGTCATAATGCCATCCTAGAGATGCATCAGGTGCTAGTTTAACCATACCTACGTACATCGTTTCACCTAACCATGTCATTGTCTTTGCTAGTTTAGGTAATACTTCTACGTTCCTTGGGTATGGTGTACGATTAAAGAATAATGGTGCTATACTCCACTTACTATCTTCTGTTGCTAGTGGTGCAGTAAAGTATTCATCATATTGTATTTCATGTCCTTGATTACTTTCTTCTATGGTCTTCTTCTGGTATGATGTAAAGTCTCTCCACTCCAGTCCATAATGATTGCTATCCCACTCCTTCTTTAGAGTAGGATAGACTGTATGTAATCCCTTTAGTCGTCCATTGACTTCTTCAGGTTCATAGAAATAATCACCTTTCATTCGCTAATTGAATTGGTGATTTGGTTGTAGGATTATGTGCCCATGCCGTACATATGCTATAGATCTCATTCCCTAGTCCTTCATGTGATAGTTCTAGGTAACATTGTCGGCGACGTTCCATTTCGTCTTCTGTGGGTTGTTCTACGCTCATTTCTTTAACAGTTGCTTACTAGTTGTACCATACTGTGAATAGAGTTTGGCATCATTGATTGCATGATCCTCGTTCCTAAACGGCCCATATGATTGTGGTACATCATTGAATGACCAGTAAACACCTTTTCTCTTTGGTCTTAATTCAACCAGTATGTCCTGATTCAGTACTGTGAACTGGACTTTCTTCGGGGACTTTGCCATTGGGGATCCTTTGGGTGATTTGGTCGTAATAGTCAGGGTAGACTAAAACGTTGACTTGTTTAATGCCATGTAGTGTCCCTTCATCGGGCCACTCATGTGTACAGACTACGATATAATCACTACAAACGAAATTGATGTATGCACTGTCGTGCCCATCATAGGAGACTGGATCTCCGATCTTGAACTGATGTTTCTTAGGCATTAGTTACCAAAACCATTACCCTTATTTAACTCAGTTCTCTGTGCGTATAAATTACGCAACTCACGTTTCAACCTTGCTTCCTCATCCCCTGTATAGATATAGGATTGCTTTAGGCATTCCTTTATCATTTTAATTTGTTTGGATAGAGTGCCGACTGATTGATACATCTGAGGTTCGCTGGATAATGGTTCTGGTCTAAGCTTCATGTCATCATAAGGTGCTGGTCTCAGCGTTATCTACGATGTCCTCCAATACTGCTAGGATCTCACTGCCATTGTTGGCTTGCTCAAGAAGGAAAACTGCGAAAGTTTCAGACATGATGTTAAAAAATGAAGTTTACATTTGAATGGTGCCCTCAGTCTGATTTGAACAGACAACCTATGCTTTACAAAAGCATTGCTCTACCGTTGAGCTATGGGGGCACGAAGTGGGGTCGGTGCATTACTCTTTCGATCATGTGTCTGCTTCTATTAGACTTACAGGACGTAATTTCTCTGCTGAACAGAGACAACCATAGATCCTTGCTGTTGTCAGACTAGAAAGAAACCACTAAGTGAAACGAGTTTCCTATCGCCCCTAGCACTGAAACCCGCTATACTTCAAAGGGTGCTAGAGCAGTAAGAGGTTCGACTTAAAGAGGACTAATTAACCTCACCCTTGCCTTACTCTGTAATTATAGCAGATCGAGACTGCCATGCAATACCCTAGGTGACACTTTCTTAACTGTCTCTATACCCAGTAATTCACGCCACAATGGTTTACACTGCTTAATGTATGCAAAGTACTCCTCGCATGTAAATGGTGCATCAACGACCTCTAGTATGTCCTTGACACCATAGACTGTAATACCCTTGTTCTTATACTTCTTGTATAGACTGTTGGGTATCACATCTAGCATAGGACAGAAGTATCCTGATTTCTGAGCATTGAGTGCAACCACTAATTCTTGGATGCCTAGATTTGCTGCCTTGGTCTTCTGACTATCAAATGAAAGATTGTTCTTACATTCAAGATACCATTTCTCCACTTGATTTACTCTGAAGAAATGATCTATCTGACGTTCAGCACCATTAACAGTACGCATGTTACTCTCTTCTATGAGGTTCTCAGCACGTTCTGAATCTGATATGACCTTATTCCAGAATGCTTCAATTTCATTGCCATACTGGATCCATACAGATGGATGTGAGACTATATCAGCACAGTCATGTGCCAAACAAATAAAACTTTCAGTAAGCTTTGCCTTAATGTTCGTATAGATTGGAAGGTAGTTTGCTTCCAAGTATTCAGTGGACAATGACATTAGAAAAATTGTAAGTGGGAATAGAACGTATTCGTATGACATTATAACCTTTCTCCCTTCTAATTTCAACTATATCAAAATCCTCGTCCTTGTCGTAGTCATGAACCTCAATACTCTCTTCAGGTTCAAACTGTTCGAGCTTATGGATCAACTGTCGTACTAGCATCGTGACTGCTCGTACTCTGTAACAGCATCAGTGACTAACTGACGATGGATGTAGAAGAGTTTACCTAGGTCAACATCCTCTAACTCAGTCCACTCACTCACGTAATCCCAGTTGTCCTTATCAGGAGTACAGTCAGCAGCAAATGTAGGGCATGAGCAGAACTCATCCTCCTCATCTAACCAGAAGTGTCTACCGAAGTGCAATGAAGCGATCATGTGAACTGTGTAACTATGAATATTATACTCTCTACGCAGCATCCTGCAGCATAGGCAGTGCCACTCTATGAAGTGTCATATCATTCTCGTAATTGGTCACGTACATATGCTTTACTTGAGCATTGGCATGGTTCTTACCCTTGCCCCATCGTTGAGCATACTGATGAGGTTTAATCATAATATGATAGTCCTTAAGGGCATTCATATAATATTTGTCCTCAGTATGTACGAACAACCACTTAGCACTGGTCTCATTCATACACTTTACTAATCGTTCATGTAAATCCTCACCACCATCACCAGTGGTGTATCCTAAACGGTTGAGATAGGGTGGATCAATGAATATCCAGTCATTCTCATCAGCTATGGCAAATATATCCTCAAAAGATCCATCATTTAAAATGCAGTGCTTGAGCATTTGCATGTGCTCCCAATTTAGATTACATGAAAACTTCTTGTAATGACCAAATGGTACATTGAATTTACCATCTTTGTTGTATCTCTCCATACCAGAGAAGCACAACTGTCTTACAGTGATGTAACTGACTGCCCATTTGTATGGGTCACGTTCATCACCATTGATGTAATCTCTTGATTCATAGTACTCTTTCTCTAATGCATCATGATCTAATGTTTTTAGATAGCATACGTGAGAGAATACTTCTTGGAACATGATAGGATCTTTAACCTGCCTGTACATGTTCATTAAGGCAGCATTGATGTCACCCCACACTGATGGTCTATTCAATGCAAATGACACAGCACCACCACCACAGAAGGGTTCTAAGACCCTATCAAACTGATCTGGTAGCATTTGTCTTATCAGTGGTAGTTCTTTAGTCTTACCACCTTGATACTTGACAATAGGTTTCATGTATTCAATACCCAGATCAACCTGATGACCATACCTGCGAACAACACATAGTATGTCCACATGATCCACATGCCAATCTTATTATGGCGTGAACCTCGTTTGTATGGATGTACTGCTAAATGTGGGGAACTATCCCATCCATCTTGCATGTATTCTTTTGGATCAATTCTTGCCACGATGATTAATGATAAAATTACGTGCGGACTGTTCGTTCCTACACTCTTTGATTATAGCACCATTATGGATTAAAGCCAACTTGGTCTTGCTACCCATTACAGGTACAGCATAGTATCCATCATTAGTAGCAAATCCACCATCACTATTCTTATAGAACCTAGCAATAGATTCTAATTCTTTCTGTTCAGGTGTTTTGGTCGATTTTCTTGTTGTGCTCATCCCAAGGGTGTACATAATCACGGTTTTCAATTGTGTGGATGGATAGGTGAGCATCTTTGCCCCATCTATTCATTTGACGGATCCCACCGAACCCTAGTTCTAAATCTTTATCTGTCCAACCCAGTTCCTTAACTAACTCTTCTCGTATGTAAATGTGTAGTTCACCTTCAACATACTTGTAGTCAAAATACTGGTCAATGTTTGGATCAATTGCCATAGTTATCTGTAAGCACCTCGATATTTATACCAAACCTTGTTGGTAAAAATCCTCTTCTTGTGTTGATTCTGGAACTGTCACAAGATTACCAGACACCACAATTCTATCATGCGAACATGTATGTGGGGTTACGTAATGTATGCGTTCTCCATCAAACACATGTAAGTTACCAACTTTAGGTTTAACAACTTCAGGTGGTAACCATGGGTGTTTTATGTCAGGGAAGATAAGAGGAGAGCATTTAGGACAGGCATCCAGATACCACACAAAAGACCAAACAGAACCGTTATGGTTATGAGCCTCTGCGTAGTCACCTTGTCTGTAGATGCTGATCCAGAGATCTTCGACCTCCAGCGACGGATAGATGACATTGAGTTGACCTAAGAGTTCATCGAAAATATAACATTCAGACACATCCCAGTCGGTCAAATATGCTTTGACTGGTGCGTCCTCCCTTCGATATAAAGAGAGTTCCTTAATAATCTCTTTATAATTTATAGGTGGACGCACATAGAATTTGTCAATCGTTAAGTTTTGCATCCTGATACTCTTTGAAGAAGACTGATTCCATCTTGTATGCATCAATCTCCCATGGTTCATCCATGTACTCTGTTTCAGGGGGTACTGGTACTCCCTTCCACTTATTTACTACCTTACTATGACGAGAAGAGAACCGTTGTACGTGAGTACCACGTAGTCTCTGCTCTACATGACGTAGTTCATGGAATAGTGTGGTTAGATACTGTTCTTTGTTATCTAACCTATTCTCTATTTCAATTTCAAAATAGCGTGGGCGTGATAGTTCATCAATTGATAAACAAGTACCATCGTTACCCTGATGCCACAACCGCTTGTCTATAATATGGACAAACGTGTTGAAGCGATTGAGTTTACGATGCTCGAAGAACCACTCGACTGCAGCGCGAGCGATCCGCTTGCGATTGCGATACCCACCAAACGTAACATAACAAGACATGACCAATGAAGAAAGTAAATGAATGAGGAAATAAAGACTAGTTTTTCAAGTCCAGACATATCTTTTGCGTTCATGTTGTACACACCTCCCATTCTGATTTGTTTACTGAGGCATCACAATGTATGCAGTTAAGTGCACTCCAACTAAAGTGGAATACCCTAGCGTGACTGTTACATTGTGGACAGATAATCAACTTGCCGTTGTTACCTGCACGAGTGTATCTGTTAACCTTGGTCATTTGATTAACCTCCCTAACCTATCAAACTCTTTGTTAAGGACTGGCACATATAATATGCCATCATCTTTTAACATAGAGAGTGTATCCATGAACCAATTGTTATTGGCAATGTGTTCATCTATTGTTAGATTGGTGAAGTAAGTCTGTGACCAATTGGAGAAGAATGGTGAATCAGCGTAAGTTAGTTTCATTCTTGTATCTCATCTAGGCGTAGACCACGATATCCAGAAGGACCGATGTCTAACTCATCGTATGCTCTACCAAGAGCAATGTTTAATTTCTTTTCTAAGTTGATGTCATCAACATTGTGACGGGTTGCAATGACACTGGATTCAGTTGTGTCTGATGACCACATCATATCAATGATGTATTTGATCTCAGCAGTGTCCAATTCAACTTGCGTTACCACCTCTCTCGGCATTTCAAACTCCTCTGTGATGATTACTTCCATATTATAGGGGCAATTGGGCAGGAATGGTACTAATACGGTCAGTTTGTAAACTGGCATACTCCTTGTGGAGTTCGCATCCGATGTATGATCTACTTAGTTTCTTGGCAACCATAGCAGTCGTGCCACTACCCATGAAAGGATCTAATATTATATCACTTGGTTTGCTCCCTGCCAAGATGCATGGTTCAATGAGTTCTGGGGGGAACACTGCAAAATGCGCTCCTTTGTACGGTTTAGGTGGAATTGACCATACGGAACGCTTATTCTTCTTTGGATAAGACTTGGTGAGACCACTATGTGGCTGTAACCCTGACCCTTGATTATGATACTTCCCTTTAGATCTATCTCTTGTTCCCCAATCCTTTGCTGGTTCTTTGATTGCTTCATTGTCATAATAATAATTTCTACTCTTTGATAATAAGAACATGTATTCATGCGCCTTAGTACATCTATCACGAACACTCTCAGGCATGGGGTTGGGCTTGTGCCAGATTATATCCTGTCTCAAGTACCATCCATCCGCACGTAGTGCAAATGCTAACATCCATGGTATACCAATTAGATCCTTTTCTTTCAATCCATCTAATTTGTTACCACGTCTAGCACACTTCTGTGGTAGATCCTGATCATTTGATGCGACAGTCTGCTTATTAAGAGCTTGTCCTTTACCTGGTCTGTAATTATAGTAACTATCTCCTATGTTTAACCACAACGTACCATCATCAGTTAGTACATCACGTACCTTCCTGAATACTTCCACTAAGTTTTCAATATATTCTTCAGGTGTCTGCTCCTGACCAATTTGATTCTCTTCATCACCATAGTTCCTTAATCCGTAGTATGGTGGTGATGTTACGCACATCTGTGCATTCTCTAGAATACCAGTTGTAATCTGTGCACGTAATGTACTCAGGGTGTTTCTACAGTCACCAAATAATACTGTGTTTCTCATTTACCAATGCCGAATGACACCACTAACAATAAAGATATTAGTGATAAGGTAAGTAGCAAGTATGATGCTACGGACAATAATAATTGCATTGTCGTATCGTTTTGTGGTTTCGTCATTAAATGATCCTAGTGAATACTTCCATACTCTAATCCATCTCTTCACTTCTTTTTAAATGCTCCTGCATATACTAGCAGTCCCATTGTAAGTGCTGTCCAGAAAATGATATACCACATGATTAAGCAAAGTTTAGGGCAATTGTAATACGCTCCCCATCAAATGTTGAAGGTGGAACTGAGTGTTGCAAGTTAGATCTGAAGATAACAACAGCTTTCTCTTGCGGTGGTGCAATCAATACATCCTGATTTAATGGTGTTGGTTGCACTTTATTCTTAGGTGGTAGCATACTTCCCATATCAGGACGCTTGAAGTATGTACCAGCAGCACCTTTAGGTACTTTCACATAATATATTGCGGAGAATATGTTATATGGGTGCATGTGAAACTCTTGATATTTCCCACTCTGATATACATTATACCATGATTCTGTGCATTCGTAAACATCATCCGAACCATAGTGTCTAGCGAAGTCATGTACACAATCAGTTATCTTACTAATGAGCGTAGAGAACTCCAAATACTCCGTAAGATCAACAACATGAAAGCAATTATCTGGTGATGACGCACCACTCAACCAACTCTCAGTGTTACCCTGCTTGAATATGCCATGTAATTCATGTACCTTCTTATCTATTGCCGCATTCTCTTTATCAGTCAATAGGTTAGTAGCAGCATATAGTCCCACTGGGAACACATGCGTTACATTATTATTAACTTGATGCACATTTATATTATTCATCTAGATCCTTCAAGTGTGGTTCTACCCAATGATCCGTGTTATCAATACCAGCAGCATTAACATAGCGCATAATATGCTCATCAACCTGATGAAATATTGGATGAAGATCCAAGTCCATGTTAATATCATGTGCTATCTCTGCAACCTGAGCTTCAGTTAAGCAATGGTCTTTATGCAAGAGATCACATGTTGGTATTCTTTTCTCAATAAGCTCATTGAGATTAATTCTAATTTCGTAGTCTCTGTATACAGGCATAGTATTAAAGGGTTCTAAAAGGGGTCTAGGAGACCCCAGAAGGGGTCTATCTAAGATAAAGGTAAGATCCTGCCCAGTCTGCTCTAGTTAAGCATTGAGCATAAGATGCATCATCCAAAAGGTTGTAGCGCACATGCTTGGCAGGTTTCGCCCATGATGCTGGTTTGTACACATCACCAGTCTTTCTATCTATGAAAGCATGAACAGTTGACTGGTTATCGTCCGCAGTAATCTTGATGTACTTGCGTCCTTCTTTGATGTTGAACACGGTACCACAGGTAGGATACTTGCTGTTTACGTCCTCCTGAAGGATTTGTCCAAGCTTATGCGCTCTTTCATAAACTGTGTCAACGAATAATGCTTTGGTCATGGGGTTCCTTGATTGATATACTAAGTATAGAGCATCATGGTGCGGATGGAAGACACCATGTGACACTTATTTAAGTGTCCTCATCGTCCCAGTCCTCATCCCAGTCTATACTATCATCAGCATCTTCCCAAAATGCCTCGTAACAATCCGCATCCTCCTCATCAAACATAGAGAGATGGTGGTTTAATGTTATCTTACCTTCTAAGGATCCAACACTTATGGTACTATCTCCCTCATTGATACAGAACCCACGCATCAACCAACGTGTTAGTTCATGCTCTGGATATGCTTCCATCATAAGATCAACCAACTCTTCAAACTGTTCGCGTTGTAAATGCTTGTACTCAGTCCATGGGTGACCTACATTCTCCTTCCAACACGGAATATAACCATCACGAAGCTCAAGCACGTTCAAATACCTCTATTCTACCGCTTATCCATTGATGAGCATAGTTAATTAGTTCATCCTCTAGTACCATAGGTTCATTAGTAAACTCAATCAGATATCCTGGTTTCTCAAATTGTAGCAAATCAAAATCATTTAGGACACGTCTTGGAGATCCCATAGGCAATTCAACATTACCAAACGTAGCATCCTCCGTAGGAACCAATATAGAATCAGAAGACATGGGCATAAAATGCGTCTCTTTATCTATCTTGTGTACTTGTCTGCGTAGATTTGGTATATGATCTGCATCTGGATCCCATCCAACACAAATGGCACCGCAATTATTTGTCAGTGCCGTAAACCTAGTGATACCAGACACTCTCATTGATGTATGAGATCCTGGTCTATAACGTAGATACTGCGGATATGCAGCAGTTTCGCTCATCCATACACCATCAGTGAACAGTAAGCATCTACTATGTAAGTAAAAACGTGTAAGGAATTCCCATGGATACTCTACATGTTCCCTCTCAAACATTTGTTTGATCATGTCAACATGATGATCCTTAACATATACCTTGTGCTCTTCAGGGTCATCCCCAAAGAACTTAAAAGCTTGTTGGCATCCTTTATGATATAGTACGGTGAGGTTCTCGAAAGTATCCCTCACTGTGATCGCTGGCATCATCTATCTACAATTTCAATAAGACCATCTTCGATTTGTTGTAACCATGTTCTACCAAACTCAGCAACGTCTGGTTCTTCTCTTGTAAACTCTATCACTATTGTGGGTTTGTCTACTGTGATTTGAACCATTGTTGAATCTGTTATAGAAAATGGAAAATGTTGTGCTAATTTCTGTTGATTGTACCAACAGTCATGCATAGGTACCAGTATACTACCATTTCCTGTCGGTGTAAAGGCCCCACTTTTCTCATAGAAATATACTCTTCTGTTAGTAGCGTGTAAATCCTCAAAACCTTGACATGAGGCTACACCACCTTCCTCTTGAGATATTAATCTTGCAAGACCTGGAAATCTAAAGTGCGTGTATGCACCATTGTTATACACAAAAGATTTATGTGCGGGACGCAAACTGTCACTCTTCCATGTACTTCCAAACATTACTGTTCTATGATGTACCTGTAATGTTTTACCGAATTCTCTTATTAACTCCTCATTCTTAGCAACAATGCCTTTCTTATTCTTCTTAATATGATCTGCAAGAACATCACTCTGTGTGAATAGAGGTATCTCCTTAAAAGGATCTGGATCGTTACCAAATATCTTCTTACCTTTGCGTGCGTCTGTTGTACTAAAAACAGTTAAACCATGCGAAGTAATACTCCTACCAAAGGAGTATTGTGCTATCCTTGAGTCCTGAGTTTCTGCAAATTGATACATGCTTACTCCTCAGTTGTGGCATCTTCTTCTGCTAGTGCTTGTGTAAGTGCTTCAAACTGAAGGTCGAAGTCATCTTCATTATAAACATTAACAACTTGTGTTGTGTTTATTGCACCAACAACAGGATCAACATGAGTAGAATCTGCTCTTGCTACTGTTTCTCTATGACGCATCAAGTCTTCCATTGGAACTACTTGCTCTGTGTCTAGTATATTATTGAGAGCAATAAGAGTACCAGACATATCAGCTTCTTCAAGTTGTCCATTTTTAACAGCCTGATATACTGCTTCAGCAATCTGAAATCTTAATGGTTCCTTATCTTCAGGCTCTAATGAATCTAGATCCATAGGAATAGGTCCATACCATTCATCATTCTTAAGCGTACCATCATTAAAGTACACTTCAAATGTATTGTCTTCTGGATTAAAGTTAGTTGCTTTATAAGTTGGAGCTACGTCAGCGTCCAATCTAAATTGTACGTCGATGTTCTCGACATTTGTTGTAGTCATTAGTTTACTTGTCCACCGTTTATTGTACCAGAGGTCAACTTGTTTATATAGGAGACTCCATCAATGGCATTTCCACCAGAGCCAGGTGTTCCTCTTCCAGATCCACCTTGAGCAGTGGATCCCCATCCACCACCTCTACCTCCTGCTACTGAACCACATCCTGAAGCTCCCCCACCATTTCCTGGTGCGTTTATTGAACCGTTCTGTCCATTGTTTCCTCCTGTTCCTCTCTGTCCTCCTGGATAGCCAATACCACCACCTCCACCGCCTCCTTGTGACGTTGAGAAATTTTGATATGTTGCTTGACACTGACTTCCCTTCATACAACCATATTGTCCTGTGTTTTGGTAAGTACATTGACCACCACGGCCACCGCCGCCGCCTCCACCGCCTCCAGCGATTTGACCATTATTAATTAAAATAGATTCTTCTCTTACATATAATCCAGTTTGTCCGTTCTGTCCACCATTGGTATTAGATGTGTTTTGTCCAGCTGAACCATTGCCACCTTTACCCATTACACGTTTACCACCAGCAACAACGATTAATACCTTAGACGCACCAGTTATATTAGGTATAGTTATATTTCTCTGCCATGAATTTATATACACAACACCATAAACATCAGCACCACCTTGAGTATTATATCCAGAATATGATAGGGCAGTATCTAAGTCAAATGTATAACTATCAGCTGATATTGTGTTATAAGATCCTGTTTGTAGATCATCAATATTAGATCCTGTACATTCCATCCATCTAGTATTAACTGTCTTAGCTGATGTACCTGCGTTATTACTATTCAGATCAAATTGAAATCTATACACATCACCTTTATGAACTTCTCTCCAAGTTCCACCACTCTTAATATAATGTTGCTTGGCTCTTCTCCAAGTACCACCACTATCTTTAGCGTGGATAGAATGAGTTGGTTCCCAAGTACCACTCCTTTTTATCCATGCATTACCACCAAGTAGCTCTGCATATTGATCAGAATAAGGTAATCCCATTAGTATCTATACCAAACATCTCCATTTGAACCACCAGAAGGTGCACTTGTACTTATCCATCTTCTACCGTATGCATTTGATTCATCACCGATAGTAAATGTAACTCCACCTGTAGTTGAGTTAACAGATCCATCGTGGAAACCTGAAGGATTAGCAAATGATGTGACACCACTGTTACTAATAGTGATGGAGTTTGCACCATTAGAAATACCAATACCAGAACCTTGAGTGATAGTTGCTTTAGCAAATCCACTCGCAGAACCAATTAATAATTGACCATTTGATAGTGTGTTTGTATTTATTCCAGTACCACCATACTGTCTACTGATCGTAGTTGCATTCCAAGTACCAGTTGTGACAGTACCAATAGTAGCAAGACTAGATGCAGATGTTAATGATCCGAGAGAATCTATTGCTGATTCTATAGTAGCTTCAGTAGTAGCATCAAGAGCATCAATACCCTTTAATGTACATGTACCAGAACTATCAGATATACAATTTGTACTACCAACTGTTAGATCTCCTCCTCCAATGGTGAAGTCACCACTTATTTCAAGAGTATTTCTTATAGTAGTTGTACCAGTTGTAGCACCAATTTGAACATCAGTAGCAGCACCACCAATATTCAATGTTGTTGCAGTAGTTTGAAGTAAGTTAAAGGTTGTCTGGTTAGTAGTAATATCACCACCATTAACAGCTATGTCATTGCTAAATGTGGCAACATCAGTAACACCTAGTGTACCACCTAAAGTAGTGGCACCTGTTCCAACTTGTAAGGTTCCTAAGTTGTTAATCTTAAGACCTAGGTTGTTACTCAATTCTAGATCACCAGTACTAGCAGTAGTACCACTACCACCAGTAATGGACATGTTACCAGTATCACTTAATCCAAACTTAACCCAGTTACCACCTAGATATGCACTACCTAGATACCCTCCTCGTGCTGGATTCTCAAGTAATTTCCAGTCACCTGTAGCACCTTGTGTGGTATTTGATGGGTCAGTACCTAAAACATCAATGTTCTTTTGTGATTCAGATGCAGTACCAATAGTAATATCGGCAACTGTCATCTCAGAATTAAAGGTTGATAGTCCTTCTACCCTGAATTTACCTCTAATTTCAGTCTCAAGACTGTTAGATTCAACAGTAATCTTATCCCTAACAATGATCTCATCATAAGTAGGACGTAAGTTTGCAGTCTCACCAACAATGGATAGTGTAGGAGTATCAAGGTTTGCTTCTTCACCAGTAACAGAACTAACCTTAGTATTACCAATGAATAGGTCACCATTACTGTTAAGTCCAGAGTAGAATGCAATACCTCCATTCTCTTTCTGTGACTGTGAAACAAGAACTTCAGGTTCAGTTAGAACTCTATTCTGTACTGAAGGTAGACCAGTTGAGTAGTTACCTGGACCATAACCAACATATTCAAATGTATGGTTACCAGATCTTAGAATACTTGGTCGTCTAAGTTCAGTATCAGTACCACCTGTTGCATTAACAGGTATCATTCTTACTGCTTGATCTAACTCAGTTGCATCACCATCTCTTGCTTCAAGAGTAATAAAGTTTGCTTGCTGAGGATCATTTGTGTTTGCATTGGTATAATTATTCCTTGATTCCTCAATGAAATCACCAATTGATTCTTTAGTGGTTGATAAGGTCTTATCCTCAAGTCCTGTGGCCACATCAGTTGTTGTAACTAAACCAATAGTAGTATTACTTGCAGCAGATGTTGCTTCAGCTGGATCCTCTGTTGGATTATCCTTATCTAAAGTAGGATATAAGTCATTAATATTCTGAGAGAATGAGAATGCATTAACACTAGCATTGGTTGGTGATACACTACCTTTCAATACAGTACAGTAATAGATACCATTTTGTACTGACTTCTTAAGTTCCTTCGCTGTTTCAATATCATAGATGTAATAAACATCACCATATGACTGACCAGTAGGTACGTTTCGTGGTTGAATAATATATCCATTGATAGGATCTCTTTGTAGATCAACTGAACTATCTACAACATAACGTAATCTATATGTTCTATCCCTAGAAGTTCTGTTATCAGGAACACGTCTCATGTATCCTGCACCAGTGAATAGTGAATTAGTATAGAAATTATCATCAGCAAGATGATAATGTACACCTTTATATCCAGTGGTTGCAGATGCAGTTTGTGAACCAGATGTGGCTGCAGTAACTCTTAAATACCAGTTACTTAATGTTGCATCCCATTGTATTGGATGATTTGGATCTCCAGCAACGTATGAATTTGCAGTAACAGCAGTAAATACACTATCAGCTGGTGAAGCACTACCATCAGGTGTGATTAATGCAGCAAATATAGTTGGTACAGAGTTATTACCAGAATCTATAAGAGATACTAATATTTTATCTTGTATTCTGGCACCAATATTGAAACCTTGTAGTTTATATGGTGGTTTGGTTGCTTGTGATGTATATCCATAAAGATATAATCTTGTATCTACAGCACCAATATGAGCCCATGTAACATTACCAGTACCACTTTCAGTTTGGCTACCACTAGTATGAACTGGACCACTTCCAGCACCAGCGGTTGTTCCACCAGCAACAGTGTAGTATGCCTGTCCAGAGTTTGTACATGTTGCTCCAGCAGCAACAGTCTGGTTAAATGCCCATGCTGTGTTGTTTCTAGCAGCATTCTGCTGTACCTTTTGTACATCAAATGCTACGTAACCAACAGGAATTTCATTAACAACACCTTTCCATACACTTACACCAGTAGCAGTTGATCCACGATAACCTCTATTTAAGGTTAATTGACCACTAGTTCCATTAACAGCAGTTACCTTATATGCTTCTTGAGCATCAGATTGTATGAA
>VTLG01005152.1_pt1 | contig 86167 bp, 104 predicted proteins | sample 4694571 | NCBI WGS metagenome assembly VTLG01 (sample SAMN12604809, study PRJNA352737) | marine metagenome | biome: ENVO:00000447; feature: ENVO:00000209|ENVO:00000569|ENVO:01000036; material: ENVO:00002151; isolation source: viral sequences binned using virsorter ...
TCTTCACTAAATACTTCTAGCTTATAAAACTGTCTGTTGGACTAGAAGTATGTCGAAGTTACTCGCAAATCAAATTGCTAATTTTGGGGATGATGCTCCTGTTGAAATAAAAGAAGGTCTGAATATTCCTGCTGGTAAACCACTACAAGCAGCAGGATTTGTGGGTAATTCTGGTCAGGTACTAACTTCTACTGGTGCAACTGTCCAGTGGGTGACACCTTTTGATGGAGATTATAATAGTCTTACTGGAAGACCTACCATACCATCAGCACAAATTCAACCAGATTGGAACGCAACTAGCGGTCTTGGTTCAATTTTAAATAAACCAACTGTACCACCATCTAATAGTGTAGTAACTAATGTAGCAGGTTCCGCTTCACTAACATTCAATGCTGCTAATGGTCAGTTTACTTACACACCACCAGATCTTTCTGGTTTTGCTGCTAATACTAACGTTTCTAATTGGGATACAGCATATGGTTGGGGAGATCATGGAACAGAAGGTTATCTAGTTGCAACAAATACAGATAAAACTAACTGGAATACAGCATTTGGATGGGGTGATCATGGTACTGCTGGATATCTAACATCATATACTGAAACATCTACATTTCAGAATGTAATTGACAGAGGTAATACTTGTACAAGTCCTGTCTATGTTACAAATAAATTATATTTTTCTAACGTATTCGCTACACTGGGTGATCTACAGGCAGTCAACGCTACAACATATCATGGTATGTTTGCTCATGCTCATGATACTGGTCATGGTTATTTTGCACACTCTAATGCATGGAAACAATTAATTGACGAAGCATCTTCTATTGATGAACTAGGTGATGTTGATACTACAACTGTCTCTCCATCAGATGGTTACGTTTTAAAATGGGAAGCATCATCTAATTCTTGGAAACCAGCACCTGATCTAGTTGGAACTAGCAATGCTGGTATTACATTAGTAGATCTTTCTGTTAACAATGTAGCAGCTGGAACTCCTTCGTTATCCTATAGTAATACAACTGGTGTATTCACATATACTCCTCCAGATCTCTCTGGTTATCTAACAACAGAAACTGATCCAATCTTTATTAATTCTCCATCTTTTGGAATTACATCTCCTGATATTGCTAACTGGGACACAGCATATGGTTGGGGTAACCATGCTAATGCAGGATATTTAACTACTTTAAGTCTTACTGGTCTTTCTGACGTATCAGTTGACCCAGCAACTCTTACTGCTGGTGATAGTATTATCTGGAGTGGTAGTCAATGGGTAAAAACAACACAACAGTACTTAACAGAAGTCCCTCCTCTAAGTGAAATAGTTGCAGATAATAATAAATGCGAAGTTATATCTAATGGTACTGGTGGTGAAGATGATGGAGAGTTTAAAGTAACATTACAAGATAATACTTCTAATTCTGGTAAAATTTCATTACATCAATATACATCTGGTTCTGTAAATATTACTGAATTAAATCCTTACTCTACTGGTAATATAGCTGCAAGATGTTATCTTAAATTAAATTATTTAACTACAACTAACGCTTGGAGTGCAATATATTTTAACCAACGTGGTGCTTCTACTAGAACTGCTGAGATAAGAGTTCAAGCAGGTTCTTCTATTGCATTCCACGTATTCTCAGGTACTAGTGCTGCTTCAATTACAACTAATGGTATATACACCCAATACAATCTTGCTTGTGCTGGTTCATTAACTGCTGGTGGTCTTACCTATCCAACAACTGATGGGAATAGTGGAGACGTTTTAACCTCGGATGGAAGTGGTGGTGTCATATGGGCAACACCATCAGGAGGTGGCGGTGGTGGCGGTGCTAATGTAAGTGTCTCAGATACTCCTCCTGGCGGTGCAACAGCTGGAGATTTATGGTGGGAAAGTGACACTGGTCGCCTCAAAATTAGATATCAAGACGTAGATAGTGCTCAGTGGGTTGATGCATCTCCTCCATTGGCAGACGCAACTACTATCGGTGCATCTGGAAATGTAAGTATGAAGGCACATATTTTGCCTGATACTAATGCTACACATGATATTGGATCTGCTGAGTATAAGATTAGACATCTATTCTTATCAGACAATACTCTTTATCATGAAGGACCTTTTATTAAAACTGCACAACATGATGCAGGTGGATCAGCACAATCAGCAAGTTATGTTATAACTCTTGCTAAATTGAAAGAAGCATTGAATGCTTCTAGTAGTTTTGATGATTTTAAAAATGCAATCCTAGCAATCACTGACGCTTAATAAATACCAACGGAAGGAGCATCTTAAGAAATGGCAATTAATTTTCCCGATACAACGGGACAACCAACAAACGGTTCATATACTTATAACGTAGCAGGATTAACATATTCATGGGATGGATCTTCTTGGAATGCTGCAGGTGCTGGTGCTACTGCAACTGACTTAACTTTATTGAGTGTCACTACAAACTCTGCAGGTAGTCCAGCGTTAAGTTATGACAGTAACACTGGAGTTTTTTCATATACTCCACCAGATATTTCTAATTTTATTTCATCAGAATCAGATACACTAGCAACAGTAACTGGAAGAGGTGCTACAACATCTACAGCAATAACTTTATCAGCTGCTGGTGAAGCGTTAGTATTAGATGGTAATAATTCACGCATAACACTAGATGGTGGTAATGCATCTGGTGAAATACAAGTTCAAAATCAAGGTAATTCTCGTATTACTTTGAATGGTACTAATGGTATTACAACCACTGATGGTATTGGATTAAAACTTGGGAACTATACTACCAACGGTTGGAGAGCACAGATTAATGGTAGTAGTGGTAATATTATTACAGAAGGATCATTAACTGCTGGATCTATGGTTGTTGGTGGGTTGACTTATCCAACAACTAACGGGAATTCTGGAGATACTCTTACTTCAGATGGATCTGGTAACGTTACATGGCAAACACCAGCTGGATTACAATCAAGAACAACTCCATCAGTAACTCAATCAATTGCTAATGGTGCATCTGCTAATGTTTCCATTACAACTCCTAAAGGATATGCATTATATAAAATTCAAACATCTCATGCTGCATGGGTGACACTATACTCTGATACTTCTAGTAGAACTGCTGACTCTAGTAGATCTGAGTTTACAGATCCTACACCTGGTTCTGGTGTTCTTGCTGAAGTAATTACTGGTGGTTCTGCTACACAACTTATAACTCCTGCCACAATATGTTTTAACTCTTCTGGATCTAATACTACATATGCGAAGGTTGTAAATAAAAGTGGTTCTACAGCAAACGTTATTGTAACTCTCACACTCGTTGGACTAGAGGCTTAACATGTCAGAAAAAATCTATATCGTCACCCTCTATAAGCGTGAAGATTTAGAGGGGTTTTATACAGAGATGGCAGAAAATGGTTTCCGTCTTAGTAAAAAACGTCCTATCAGTAGAAACACACACTACTGGATGACTGAAGAACAAGCACAAGAATTAAAAAAAGATTCTAGAGTATGGGGTGTAGAAGAACTACGTGACATGCCAGTTCGTACACAAGTCAATAGAGAACCTTGGACAAACGTTGGAGATTTTTGGAAAAACGGTCCTGTAAATTCATCTTTAAATGCTAATTTAAAACAATGGGGTCATGTTCATTGTGCAGGAGATACAGCACAAAGAAGAAAAGGAAATTGGGGTGATGGATCTTACAATCCTATTGTAGAATTTGTTAATGATAGTGTTGGAATATTTGATAATGGTAGACATGTTGATGTAGTTATCTGTGATGATCCTATATCATATGATAATGGTGAATGGGAAAGACCATCGGCACCTGGCACTACAAGATTTGTTCAGTATCAATGGTTCAATGAATTGAATACTCTTGTTAATACTATAGATGATGACGGACAAACAGAACCAACAGGAACTATTACATACGGAATTAGTGCAGGGACACCAGAATATCATGGTATTCATGTAGCAGGAACTGCATGTGGTCAATGGTATGGATGGGCAAATGAAGCAAACATTTATAATATAGCAGTTACAGATCCGTGGCCATCAGGACAGCAGGTAGGTGCGTATTTAATTTTTGATTATCTTAGAGCATTTCATCAAAGTAAACCAGTCAATCCTCAAACTGGTAAAAGAAATCCTACTATTTCTAATCACAGTTATGGTGGTATCAGATATCTTAATGAAAATGAAGATCCTCTAAATCTTGCAGACATTGCTGAAGTAGTTTATAGAGGTACATCATATACACCTAGTAGTCCAAATCCAAGTGGTTGGACAGAAGCAGGATTAGAAACTGACTGTGGTATTAGATTTAATTTATCAGAATATCCATCATATAGTTCTTTCATTGCTGCTGATGTACAAGATGCTATTGATGATGGTGTTGTAGTTATTGGAGCTGCTGGTAACGATAATCTTTTAATGGATGTTCCTAGTGGAACTGACTGGGACAATAGAATTCTTATGAGTAATGGTTATGGTACAATCTATTACAATAGAGGTGCGTGGCCGAACAGTCCAGATACTGATGTAATTAATGTTGGTGCATTATCTGATCACTCTGAATTTAGGAGATCAACTTATACTATGTTTGGTCCTGGCATCACAGTGTTTGCTCCTGGTGATGCAATTCTTTCTTCTTATGGTAACACTGGTGGAGGTACTGACACCAAATATCCTGCAGGAAATTATTATGGTTATATCTCAGGTACTAGTATGGCATCACCTCAGGTGTGTGGTGTTGCTGCATGTTTTGCAAATACAAAAAATAGAGTAACCAATAGTGACATTAAATTATACTTACAGAAAACATGTATCGAAGGTGACATGACCTTTGATCTTTCTGGTGGTACTTTTAATGACAACACATGTAGTAAAAATAGTCCTAATAAATATTTGATCGCTTCTTCTTTAAGAGAAACTCTTGGATTTCTTCAAGAGACTAAAGGAGAAAGACCTACTGTTGGATTAGGTTTCCCAAGAGTGTCTTCTTTTAGAGAACCTATTCCTTCTGCTACGTCACAAACATATACATTTACTGTTACTGCTCCTGGTTCTAGTTACTATATTATTACTGGAGCAGATAAGAATGGTGCTGTTAGTGGTAATAATCCAGTAATCACATGTAATGTAGGTGACACTCTTATCTTTAACGTTAGTGTTTCTGGACATCCATTCTGGATCAAAACTGTTCCAGTCACTGGAACTGGTAGTACTGTATCTACAGGTGTAACTGGTAATGGAAGAACTTCTGGTTCAATTATATGGGATACTTCTAGTGCTAATGTAGATGAATACTGGTACATTTGTCAGTATCACAGTGGAATGACAAGAAATATCATTTTAGAAGCACCATAAATAAACCTGAGCACTAGTATCTATTGGCAAAGTTAAATGGCAGATCGTTTCCCATTAATCGTTAATGAAGTTTCTAGGAAGATAGAAGAAATTGTAGCGGGTGATAAATTAGAACTCACTGGTAATGGTATTATTATCAGTGGAGATGCAGGTGCTGGGAAGTATCTGAAGAGTGACGGTTCTACAGTCTTTTGGGAATCTCCTGGCGATGTATACTTAACGCAGTCTCAGACTGTTACAAACAAAACTTTTGAACAATGTGTCATTAATGGTAATGATAATACTGTTGCCAACTTACCAAACACTGCTCTAGTAAACTCAGGTATCACAATCAACGGAGCAACTATTGCTCTAGGTGGTGTTATAACTACACCAAATGATGATACTAAATTTTCTTTAAGTGCAGTAGATGGAATAGATGCTACTGAAAAAAATATTCGTATTACTGGTACTGATACTAGTACCTCTGATGTTATTTTAAAACAAGGTAATAATGTTACCTTAACTAGAAATCAAAATGAAATTGTTATTACATCCAGTTATGTAGATACTGATACTGTTACTTCTATCCAAGCTGCCAGTGGTGGTGCAGCGCAGACAGGTGTTATTAGTATTGCTGGAACTGGATCAACAATTGTATCTCAGGATACATCAACAAAAACTATTACAATCAACTCTTCCTATGTTGATACCATTACCAGATTGAGAGCAGGAACTGGTAACGTATTCAACTCTGGAGACTTTACATTTTTACAAGGTGGTGCAACTACTCTTGCTCAATCAGTAGATGGAAATGGTGATCCAACTATCACAGTCAGTTCTACTGACACTGTTACTAGAATTAAAGGTGGAGGAGCAGGAACACTTACCTCTGGCGACATAACAATTACAGGTGGAGCTAACACTACCGTATCTCAAGCAGGAACTACAGTCACAGTTGAAAGTACAGATACAAACACTGTCACTCAGGTTGCTGCTAACTCTGAGGCACTAAACTCTGGTGACTTTAGAATTCTTCCTGCTGGTGCCACATCTATTAGCACAGCAGTCAACAATGGTGTAAAAGAAATTACGATTAGTTCTGTTAACACTGACAGTGGTGCAGCAGCAACCGCATCTCTTGGTATTCAAAAATCAAATAATGATTTTAGATTAAAAAATGGTGGTAACCTTACTGGTAACACACTGGTTAAATGGGATAGCGGTAATAATCAATTAGCAAACAGTCTTGTTAGTGATAACGGATCTGCAGTTACTATTGGTGGTGACTTAGTTGTTACTGGTACTCAAACAATTTTAGAAACTGCAACTCTAATTGTAGAAGATAATCAAATTGAATTAAGAAAAGGTCAAAGTCTTACTGGTGCAGACGGTGGTGTTCAAGTTAACAGAACCACTGACACTCAAGGATCTGTTATTACATACAACGCACTACAGTGGTATGAGAGTGGTGCATACTGGAGATCATGGGATGGTTCTGTTGAGAAAAGATTTGTAACTGAAACTGACACACAAACTCTTACTAATAAAACTCTTTCATCTCCTATCTTATCAGCACCAACTCTTGGTGCTGCTACTGCAACTAGCATCAATGGTTTAGAAATTACATCAACTGCATCAGCTGTACTTGATATTGCTGCAGACAAAACATTAGATGTCAATAGAGATATTGTTCTTACTTCTGATGACAATGCAAATGCTGTTAACGTAAACTTTAGAAATGGTGGTGATGTAGCGTATAAATCTGATACTCTTGCATCGTTCTCTTCTACTACATCAACTCAAGTTCGTGGTCTAGTTAGTGACACTACTGGTACTGGTAAACTTGTATTCCAAACAAGTCCATTTATTGAGACTGCTATTCAAACTGGATCAGCAACCTTTGGTCTTATTAATGCTACTGCTACAACAATAAACTTTGCAGGTGCTGCAACTGCAATTAATATAGGTGCCTCTACTGGTACTACCACAATCGCTCATGATGTAGTTCTTTCAAAAGATCTTACAGTAGGTGGTACATCTGCTGATACTATCTTACTCAACGGTACAGTCAACATAGAAAATGCTGACCTCTCTATTAGAGGAACAGCAACCGATCCAATGAGAATTGGTAGAGGTAATGGTGCTGTTTCATCTAACACTGGTGTTGGTACTAGAGTTTTAAATTCTGCAAGTTCTGCTGCATTTAATACAGGATTTGGATTTGAAACTTTATTCACTGCAAATAGTGGATCTAGAAACACTGCTGTTGGATACTACGCTTTGAGATCAACAGGAACAGGAGATGACAACGTTGCTGTTGGATCAAATGCTATGCTTGGCAACCTAGGCGGTGAAAAAAATACTGCTATTGGATGTCAATCATTTGCCTCTGCTAATGCTGGTGTTGGAAACCTTGCAATCGGTCACTACGCTGGTTATGGTCAGATTGCAGGTACTGGTAACGTTATCATAGGACCTGCTGATGATGAGAACTCTACTAACGCAACATATGTTCTACCTTCATCTGGTGGTAGTAGACAATTAGTTATTGGTTCTGGAACTGTTGCTTGGATTAGAGGTGACAGCACTGGTAAAGTTACTATAGAAAACAACGCTGAAGTTGGTGGTGATCTATTACTAAAAGGATCTTTAACTGTTGATGGAACTACAACCACAGTCAATACAAATATTTTAAGTGTAGATGATAAAGAGATTACGCTTGGTGATGTAATTGCACAAACATTCACTGCTGCATGTACCAATGGTAGTAACACAATCAGTGCTGTATTCCCAACTGCTGAATTAATTCCTGGTCTTGAAGTTGTTTCTTCGACTGCTGGTATATCAGTTCCTGGCGGTACAGTAATTTCCACAATTACTGGAGATATTATTACGTTATCAAACTCCGTTACTGGAGCAGGAACTGCTACGTTTACAACCCAAGGTGCAGATAATAGTTCTGCAGATCAAGGTGGTATTAGATTAAAAGGAACTACAGACAAGAGAATTTATTACGATAACTCAAGAGCTGATAAGTATTGGGTTATGACTGAGAACCTTGAACTTGCTTTTAATAAGAAACTTGTAATCAATAACCAGTTAGCACTTTCTACAACAACTCTTGGTTCAACTGTTATTAACTCTTCTCTAACATCTGTCGGTACACTAACTGGACTAACAGTTGACGGTGCTATTTCTCTTGGTGGTGTTGTTACTGAGAAAGTATTCAATAGTTATAGTACATCATTAGGTGCATCTGCTGGTACATTAACAGTCAATATCGCAGGTGCTAACACTCTTCTCGGTACACCTACATCAAATGCTATTACAACATGGGCGTTCACTGGAGTTGGGTTAACTAACGGACAGTCTAAAACACTTACTCTTGTTTTAGATGCAAACACTGCTGCTACATACGGTGACGCTTGTACTGTTGATGGAGTAGCAATCAGTACAGGAGTTCAGTGGTCTGGAGGTTCTCCACCAGTCGCAACATCAAACACTGATATTTTGACATTCGTTCTTATCAGAGATAACTCTGGTGTGACTAAAGTATTCGGACAAGGTAACACAGACTTTAGTTAAAAATGCCTGTAGGAATTAGTAGTCCCGCTAGAAACCTTTTTCTTTTAGGTTCTTCGGGAGAAGCATTAGTAACAAACTTTTTTAAATCGATTGATAAGTCATCATCATTCGATGAAGTTTATGTACCTAAAAAAGTTAGATACAGATATAGTGATGACAGTTATATTTTAGCTGGATATGCTCAGGATGGTAATTCAAGAAGATTAAGTTGGGTTGAAAATAGAACTTATGATCCTGACAATGCATCATCAACTGAGGTTTGGCATCATGAACTTGAGAGTTTAGATTTTACATCAAGTAATAATACTAGTACATCACTGTTTGATCTTTGCATTGATGGAAATGGAAATTTATTTGCGGTAGGTGAATCTAATAATACAAGTTGGATTGCAAAATATAATTCTTCTGGTGGATTGCAATGGACATCAACATCAAACAGGGGTTCAGCTGATTATAAAGGTGTTGCATCTGATGGTAATTGTTGTTATGTTACTGGTGAGTTTTCTAGAGTTAGTTTTAGTGAAGCTGAATCAGTTGTTGAAAAATATGATTATAATGGAACTCCATTATGGGGTACAGTAGTAAAGTTTGATGGTGAAGAAGTAAGTTTAAAAGATATTGGAGTTACATCTGATGGTAATGTTATTGCAGTTGGAATTATTAATTTTGACTATGGTTATATGGTTAAACTTGATAGTGGTACTGGTCAAGTTCTCTGGGATAAAACATTTAAAAGTCCTATCTATAGAGGAGGTTTTAGTACTGAACCACAAAATGTTCGTCCTGAGAAATTGTTTATAGATGGTAAAGGACAAATTTATATTATAGGAAGAATTCTTTATGGTGCTGACTATAATAGTTTTTTAATTAAGTGTGATCCAGAAGGTAATATAATTTGGCAAAGAACTGCGGAAGGTTCTGCTAATGAGAGTGTTGAATTTCTTGATATTAGTGCAGAAACAGAAACAGAACAGGTAATAGTTTATGGTAATTTTGAACCAGTGTCTGGTCGTCAATCAGCGATGCTGAGTAAGTATACTAAAGATGGTTCTCTTCTATGGAGAAGAACTATAGAAACTGATGCAAATCCATCTGGTTCTGGTCTAACTGGTACTGGATTTAACTTAGATGCAGATTCATCTTTTTACTACATGACTTTTTGTGATCAACTTCCTAATGGACTTACTGGAGTTCCAGACAGATATACATTCGGAAAAGTAAGTACATCTGGTAATGGTTTAGGTGACTTTCAATACAGTGATGGTATGTCTCACACCATTGATTATAAAATTAAGGATGATCTTCAACATAAAATTGGAGTTCTACAAGATAATTCTGTAAGTACTAACGTTAGTAATTTAATTTCTAATCCTTTTTCTGCCAATACAATTTTATTTGATGACTATGCTACTAATATATCAGGTAAAAAACGTATCTTAGGACATACGCATGGAGAAGAAGTTGCAAATAAATGGTTCTATGAAACTGGTGCTGCTGTTAGACGTGTTAGTCATCCAACATTTGAGATAGCGAGTGCAGATTTACCACCAGGTACTGTAAATAATGCTGCAGATTACCTTGTATCAAATACTGGTATTCGTCCTGAGTATTGGGATTTTGATGGATCAAATGATGATATTGATGGTCCTCCATGTAATACTATTCTAGATCAAAGTTCTACTATTGAACTATGGATATATTTTGATGATGTAACTACCAGACAAACAATCATCAGTGGATACATGGATAGTCCAGACAGATGGGATTTTGAAATAAAGGATGGAACTATCCGTGGTGGTTTCCATGACAATGGATACTTTACTAGTTCCACTACTCTCAGCACTGGTATCAATAATAATCTTAACTGGTATCATCTTGTGTTTGTGCTATCCAGTAGCACTTTAAAATTTTATCTAAATGGTGTAGAAGATGTATCACAATCATGTAGTGGTTTTAATTTGGGTGGTCCTACTATTGCACTTGGCATAGGTGACAGAAATAATTCATCAATCGGAGAATTAAATGGTAGGATCGCAGAAGTTCGTACGTACGATATTTCATTTACGCCCGAACAAGTTTTTCAAAGTTATAACGCAAGAGTAAATCATTATACTCTGGCTGAATCAAGTGATATTGCACCTAAAATAACTGCTAATATTCCATATAGTTTTAATCAAGGTAGTGGTACATCTCTAAAATTATATCTTGATTTTGGAAACAGATACTGTTATTGCACTGACCAAAACCGTATGTCTGCAACTTATAAGCATGGGAGTACTTGGAGTACAACTAATGCTACTAAGGAAGCTAATGCTGCTATCGCTCCTGATGGAACTAAAACAGCAACACTTATCACAGAAGAGGATGTTAATAATTTTCATTTTATAGAGAAAGCAGTAGTCTTTACTGGTCCAAGAACCTTCAGTGTTTATTTAAAAGCAGGGACAGCTAATAGAGCAAGTTTGTTTATGACACAAACTGGTAACAATGGAGCAAAGTTTAATTTAGAAACTGGGCAGCTGCTAGAAGTTTTTGGTACTGGTAATACAGCATCAATTGAAGATGTTGGTGGTGGATGGTATAGATGTATCATTGCAAATGACAATGTTGCTGCCAATATTGATAACCGAGTTAGAGTAGGAATATATAATGGAGCAGTTACTAGTGTACCATTTACTGGAGGAAGTTTATATGTTTGGGGACCACAGATAGAAAGAGCTCTAACAAATCCTCCCACTGCTGGTAGATTTCTAGAGACAACTGCTCAAACTAAAGATGAGCGAGGAAACGCGAGAAATCTTGTACTAGATGGAGCAAAACCTTTTATGCCTAATGTAGGTACTACAACATTGACACATCGTGGTGGTTATTATGCATTTGATGGTGTAGATGATAATATTAATTTTAATGATGCGGAAAAATTTTCACTTTCAGCTGGGTTGGGATGGACAGTTGAATTATGGTTGAGAGTTATGGATCCTACAAATGATAATACTGCTGGCACATGGAACTATTTCTTTAGAGATGAAGCAGCTGGTGCTCCTACCTATGAATGTGGAATGTATTCTCAAGGATCTGCATTTTCTATTAAAGATAATGATGCTGCAAATACTAATTTGCAAATGACTATGACACCTGGCACATGGCACTACATTGCTTTTGGAGTTAATATTGGAAGCAAAATTTTTATGACTTCATCTGATGCAAATGGAGTTCTTACTAGTCAAGTAAGTACAGGATCAGTATCAGGAATTCCTTGTGTAATTAAAAGATTAATGTCAAACCAAACTGGAGGTCAATGCCTTAAAGGACATGTGGGTGAAATTAGAATTCTTGATAACGCTCTTGGCAGTTCACTACTTACATCAAATTTCAACGCTACCCGTAGTAAGTACGGTATCTAATAAATAGATAAAGCATAATACCAATCTGAGGAACATAAGTAATGGCAAGGAAAACCATTCAGAGTAATTACTATCTTTTTGATGCTTCTGCGAGAGAAGTTATCATTCCTGGTGGTGTTCAACGAGAGAACCTAATTCTTATTACAAACGTTGTAGATAATAAAGTAATATATAATTTTTCTGATCCAGAACTGACTGCTACTACTTATAGTATTCAAACTGATATCAGGAACGTTACAACGACTAGAATTGTTTTAGCATATGACACCACATCAATGTCAGATGCTGACGATTTACAAATTATTGTTGATGATTTTGAAGAGACTGTAAAACCTGCTGAGACATATAATGATGCAGTCAACAAGTCTAGAGTATCTACACCACAGGCACAAATTGATACTGACTTTGAGTATGGTGTACAGGATACGAAGTGGGAAGCAGTTGCACTAATTAATAACAACCCATTTGCATATAAGTCTGCTAACAATATTGTTATTACAGATGTGCAGGCAGTACAAAATAGTAGAGAAATTACAGTATCTGTAGACACTGGACAATCAACAAGACCTCCTGCTGGTACTGCCATCTACATGCAAGATACTAGATTTCCTGGTGCGAACGGTGTCTTTATTGTAGACAGCACTTCTGGTTCTACAAACTTTAAATACACAGCAAAATATGATTGGACACTAGGTTCTGGTGGTATTATTGATAGCGGTAGAACTGCATTATATTCTGGTGTTCACTTTAGTGGTTCTGATATTGGTGGTTCTATTACTTTAGGATCAGCGTCTGGAACTATGTCTGGATCTGTTCAAGTAGATACTACACAAGCACATGGTTTAGAAGTTGGTAATGAAGTTGCAGTTGCTGGATCTAATGGTACTAATGTTAATGGATCTTGGGTTGTTGCTAGAGTAGAAAGTCCTACTCGCTTCTATTATTTCCCAGATGCTAACCCATCAGGAAGCGTTAATGGTGGTACTAAAAAATTATATCCTAGACCACAGGGTAACTCAATTCACAGAGCATTTGACGGTGGTGTTAAGTTTTCTACCAATTCATTCTCTAAAAATCAACAGGCAATTAGACAAACAAAACGTTACTTTAGATATCAGTCTGGTAAAGGTGTATCATTCTCTACTGGTTCTATCTTAGAACCATCAATTCCAAACATTGATAGTATCACTTCATCTGGAACTACTGTTACTGTTGTAGCTACTGAAGCACACAACTGTACAATTGATACAGTTATTGATGTTCGTGGTGTTGATGACAACGCATACAACGGAACATATAATATTACATCTGTAGTTGATCCATTTACATTTAAATATACTGCAGGTTCTACACCAACTATTGCAACAGCAGGTGGTGAATATACAGTAACACCTAAGGGTGCTTTCGGAACCAATCTTGAGATTGGTATGATGGATCAGCAAAACGGTATTTTCTTTAGATATGCGAACGGTGAATTAAGTGTTGTTCGTAGATCCTCTACTTACCAACTCTCAGGTAAAGTCAATGTTACTAGTGGAAGTACATTAGTTTCTAGTTTTACTGGTATCAATGGTCAAGGAACTAAGTTTTCAAAACAGTTGAAACCAGGTGACTATGTTGTCATCCGTGGTTCTTCTTATCGTGTTGATGGTATCGTATCTGATACTCAGATGGTTATATTCCCTGACTATCGTGGTCCTACAGCAGGTAATGTACCTGTAACTAAGACTACAGAAGTAGAATGGAAACAAGGTGACTGGAACATTGACCGTTGTGATGGTACAGGTAAGACTGGTTACACACTCGACACTACCAAGATGCAGATGTTCTACATGGATTACTCTTGGTATGGTGCTGGTTTTATTCGTTGGGGTTTCCGTGCATTAAATGGTGATGTTATTTACGCTCATAAGATACCTAACAACAACCAAAACACTGAAGCATATATGAGATCTGGTAACCTACCAGCTCGCTATGAAGTTAATACTATTCCACCATCAACAACTGCTACTAGAACATTTGCTAGTGGTGATAGCACATTGTATGTTGCTGATGATCTTTCTCAGTTCCCAACATCTGGTACACTTCGTGTCAAGCAATCTACTAGTGCTACTGCTGGTACACAAGAGTATGTAAATTACACTGGTAAAACATCTTTTGTTCAAGATATTATTAGTACCAACTCAGGTAACGATACTATTACTGTTTCCTCTACTACTGGATTAACACCAGGTGGTCAGCAAACAATTATTTTTGATGTCCCATTTGCTAACATAGTTGCTAACAAAACATATTTTGTTGCTGCAGTTCCATCTTCTACGACATTTAAAATTACAGAAACACAAGGTGATTCAACTGGTATTGCATTAACTGCACAGGTAGGTAGTGCATTGTCTCCATTGTCTCGTGCTAGAGCAGGTTCTTTCACTGGTATTACTAGAGAACAAGCGGGTAATAGTAGTGTAACTTTGACCATAGCAGATGGTGCTTCATCTGGTACAGTTTCTTCTGCAACTGGTATTCAAAAAGGACAAAGAGTTATTGATGGTGAAATTCCTTCAGATACTTTTGTTCATTCTATTTCTGGAACAAATATTGTATTGAGTAAAGCAGTCAACGCTGATAACCCTGCAGGAGTTAAGTTCCCACCACTTGGTGCAGGTTCTGCACAAACATTTACATATAGTGCTACACAACCAATTGGTGTTGAGTTAATTCAAGCAACATCTGTACCACAGATTAGTCACTGGGGTTCTTCTATTATTATGGACGGAGAGTATGATGAAGATAGAGCATACATCTATTCTGTTGGAACCAGAACAGGAAGAACTATTAGTTCTGGAGTGACTAAAGCTATTCTTGGACTAAGACTAGCACCTACTGTTGATAATGGTATTACTGGAACTGTTCTTGGTGATAGAGAACTGGTCAATAGAATGCAGTTGGTTATGAGAGACTGTCAGATTGTTACTAACGGAGTGTTCTTTGTGGAACTAGTTCTTAATCCTACTGTTACAATTCAAGCAGAGTGGGAACCAGTTGGTGGTACATCTCTTGCACAATACGCTGAACTTAATACTAACTGCGAACTGGTAGGCGGTGAGGTTGTTTACGCATTCTATGCTGGAGATGCTGGTGGTTTCGGTGCTGGTGCATCTACTGTTCCTCTAGATGACGTTAAAGAACTTTCTAACTCTGTTCTAGGTGGAGGTGGAGAGAACCTTGTGGTTGCATCTGGTGCTAACCCTACTGGTGTATTCCCTGATGGTCCTGAAGTTCTTGCGGTGCGTGTTACTAACATCGCTGGTGGATTTGGATCTGGTTCTAGGTCTGCTGACTTTAAATTCTCTTGGACTGAAGCACAAGCATAATTTTTTTATACATATATTATATTACGAAATGAAGACAAATGAATAAGTGGATCGGAATTAGTTTAGGCACTCTATTCGGTGTCTCTCATATTGGTATGATAGGATATATCGCCACAAATAATAAGAATGGATTACCTAAGTTAGATATACCAGTGACACCATACACATCTTATGTTGTTCAAGCAGATAAAGAAGGATATAAGATAAGTTACAAAGCGAATGATCCCAAGACAGCGTACATAACTAAGGATATCAAAGAGAAAGGTGGTTTCTTAGGACTTGCAAATAACACAACTAAAGTTGCTGAAGAATACTTCATGGATGGTCAGACTAATCAAGGTGGTGCAGTATCAAATCATAGGTCATGGTTAGATGGTAAACCTGGTTTGACAGCAGGACAGACAGCAGAGATAGTTGCTGCTAGACAAAGTGAAGCATGTATCAAAGCAATTGGATCAGCAGAAGGAACGGGAAGACTTGTAGGAACTAGCGTTGGTGCAGCTGCAGCACCTACTCTTAGCACTATACCATTTGTAGGATGGGTAGCAGCAGGATGGGTAGCAATGTTTGGTGGTAATCAAGGTGCAGAGATAGGTGGTAACATGGCAGAAGATATGTCAAAAGATTGTTAATAAATAGAACAGCATATAAAATATCATGGCAGAAGTAAAAGAAAAACCTAAAGGTATTATCGGTAAAATTAAAGAGAATATCGATGATAAGGAAGAGCAACTCGCTTTTCTATCTACAGTTGTTAGACTTGCTGTTCTTGTGTGGTCCGCAGGAATCTTAACTTTAGCGTATGTTAAGTTACCAGCAGCGTTCAACATACCAGAACAGAAGCTGGATCCAACTTTCATAGCTTCGGTCTTCACAGGAACTTTAGCTACTTTTGGCGTCCAAGCGTCAGGTAAGAAAAAGAATGGTGCTGATGGTGGTAGTGCTAACATATCTAAAAAAGATATGGAGTTTCTTATTGCTAAGGCATCAGAGACTGCTCCTGCACAGACCATTAGGATTGAATCAGGTCCTGTAAAAATTGTCCCAGATACAAAATAATCATGCAAAAAATTATAAATGGAATTGCTATTGCAAGTGGCGTTATCTCTCTCACCGTCGTTGGTGCTGTTGGGGTTGTATATTTTAATAAAGACGCTATCATCGAGAACGTCAAAGGCAAAGTAATGGAAGCAGTGATGCCTAGCATAGGTGGTGGTATCACTGATGCTCTACCAAAATCCACAGGTCCTGCAATACCAGGTATACCTAAGTTATAATGTCTGAAATACCTCAGATCGGGGTACAAAATATAAACATACCTAGTATAGAAGCACCTGGCATATACAATTATGTTCCACATACAAAGGTATATCCTTTTATATTACACATAGGTTCACCTGTTGTGAACATGCCAGGTTGTGTAAAGTATCATCCCGACTCAGCAGATAATAGAGAAACCCCCAACCTAAAGGAAGATGATTCCAATGGGACGAAGGTTCTTTGTGATGCTACTTATCCAACGTATGATGCGATGGATTACACACCAGAAGATTTATTAATACTAACAGAGACACCACCACCTGTTGTAGAACCACCCCCAGAAGTAGAACCACCACCATTACCTGATACAGGTGACATACCTACGGGTGAGATTGAATGTCCTGGTGCTGGTAACTTAAGAGTTGGTGATATCACACAGTCTGGTGACGAAAGAGTTGTTGGACATGAATTACAAGGCACTACCTGTGTGACATTGTATGAACCTACTACACCAATAGAAAAATATTTACCCTCTGCAAATCAAGCAACGACCACAGTGGCAATAGCAGTGATTGCAACAGCAGGAGCTGCTGCTACACCATTACTATTGAGATTAATTAAACCTGCTATAAAGAAAGCAATCGCTACTCTTCAAAAGAAAATAGGTACTCACCGTGGGTTATCTAAGAGTGAGATAATAGCAAATAAGTATCGTGAAAAGAAAGGACTACCTCCTTTAAAAATTAAAAAGAAATCATAACTTAGAATTATTTCCAATAGAAATTTCTTTTAGATCACTAGCATTACCATTAGCTTTAATTTTATGTGTGTGTTCACCTACTACACCAGGTGGATTGATTAACATGACGTCAGCACATACACTATAGTATGGTGACTTAGGATGGAAAACTATACCCTCTTTTTTCAGCTGACCACAATTTTTCAATCTAGCTATCTCAAAGTCAAGGCGTTTATTGGCAGTAAGTTGTGTACGATATTCATTATGTAAAGCAACTGCTTTCATACATTTATCTCTTGCTTCCTTATCTAATGGTATGGATATTGTTGCACTAAATCCTAAGTTAATATTCTGAGTAGACTTCTGACCTGTACGAGTAGGGATGTAGTATAAAATTTCACCTGGATTGTCAGGTATGTTGTCATCATTATTGTCTGCGTTGTTGTACACTGGATCAAGGAAGATTTCCTCGTAAGGATCTTGCCATGTTCCTGTTCTGGTAATGTATGGTGTAAAATTGGCGGTAGCAGTCTGACATGATATACCATCACCATATTGATTAGTAATATAAGGACCTTGTAAAACTTGTATAGCTTGATTGGTCACTGAGCCTGAACTATTCGCAACGGGATTTGCAGTTGCACTGACACCTCCTACATCTGTAGCGTACGAGGGAAAGCATGAAGCGGTAGACAATATCAGCGTACTTGCTAATTTGAAAATATGCTTGTTGACTCGGTGACACTTTGTACGGTGGTTTCTCTCTGTATTATTGTGTGGGTCTGAAGACCTGGTCCACTGTAATGCTCTGTGAATTGGAAGGCATTTCCTGGTTCGGATTGCACCCAATTCGGTTTGTTGTTTTCTGATAAATTTAATCCAGTCCATGTTGAAGTCACACCGTCTACGGTATTAGTTTGTGTAGTAGTCACATCAGGTGCTACATTAGTACTACCTGATTCAAGTTCTACCCCTGAGCCACTGACCGAATAAGTCCAGCCTGTGGCATAATCCATACTATTTATGGTCTCATTTGTAGTGACAGTCTGGGTTGTCACCGAAGTCATGCTGCCTTGAGTGAAATTTGGGACCACAGGCACAGCTGATGCAGTCCTCGCACTCGCAAGGACATATGCACCCACAACCATGACAAGTATCCTTTTCATTACTCATCAGTTGATATTTAATTCAGTTACGAACTGACCTATACTTGATGTACCACTTCCACCACCAACTGCTGTTACAGTATGTCCTGATGTTACAGTACCTGTACCAGTTCCACTACCAACTGCTGTTGATATCTGACTAGAGTATGGACTTACTGCACCTACACTTGGTGCTGTAGTAGCAAGAACATCACCTTCAATGAATGACTGGCTAAAGCTGAACGCACCGCCAGCACTTGTCTGGGTCGCTGTAGCAACTGATCCCTGACCAACCCCGTCAGTGAGTGTACCTAGTCCACCAACTTGACCTGAGTTGTCTCCAACTGCCAAGGTCACACCAGATCCAGAGACTGTATATGTCGATCCAATTCGCTCAACCTGTGTTGCAGCTGCGTTTGTGGTCAACTGAAACGAGGACGTCATCTTATGAGTGATGTCCGCAAATGCAGGAGTTCCAAATCCTGCTACCATAACAAGGGGAATAAATTTTTTCATCTAACCCTATGGGTATAAGTTCTGTATTTATTTAGGAACATGTAAAAGTATCAGAAAATACTATTTCTTAAATAAATTTTGGATTTCCGCTTGACAAAACTTAACATTTGCTATATAGTATTGTAACAGTTCTTAACAAAACTTAAATGACAACAACAACTGAATCAGGTGGACGCCAGAATATGTTCCCCGCTGAAACACGTCCATACATTGACGAGAGTGCTTCATACGAAGGTTACCCTCAGAATGCTGAGAAAGTTAATGGTCGTTGGGCAATGATCGGTTTCATTGCACTTGTAGGTGCTTACGCAACAACAGGACAAATTATTCCTGGCGTTTTTTAATGACTTAGGTCTTTACACCGTGGGAATTCCCACATCTTTTAACCCTCACAATCTAAAAAGGAGAAAAACAATGACACCAGAAGCAGAAAGATTTAATGGTTGGGCAGCAATGCTTGGTTTCGTAGCAGCAGTTGGTGCTTATGCTACAACAGGACAAATCATACCAGGTATTTTCTAATGACAACACCAAAACCAATCGAACCACAAAAGAAGATCGCTGAAACAATCAATGGCAGACTTGCCATGCTCGGCATCATCGCAGGTATCGGAGCATACCTAACAACAGGTCAACTCATACCAGGTTTCGTATAATGAACTATCACGAAGTCATGGAGGTTTATAGTAGACCCATGTCAGTACGTTACATTCCATTCATAACATTCATGTTTGCTACAGGACTAACAGCAACTGTTGGATTACCTGTATATGCACACGGTTTACTATAATGTTAGAAGCAGATTACCAGACGTGGGTACAAACTCTGTTGTTTCCATTCATGCCTGTCATTACAGTTTTTGTCGTTAGTATTCTCATGCTTGGTGATCTTCCATGGAATGATGAAGACGATGATGATGACGATGGTAGTGGTGGAATTATGCAACCAGTTTACTCACCTATGCCAACTTAATATATAAAGGGAGCCTCGCGCTCCCCTTTTTTTGTTTCAAATAAAAAGTAATGGTTGATACATTAATCTTTCACATATATGAAAAGGACACAGACAAACCAGTAAAAGTATGTCTGACAGTAGATGAATTAGAAAAGTTAATAGCAGAGAGAAAAATAGATTGGAAACGTTGGGAAGTCCAACCAGTGTTTGGTGAGTACGATACTCAAGACGCATCATATTAAAAAATAAGTAAAAATACTTATCTTTTTTACTTGACAAAATTGTAAAGATATCTTAACATAAATAGATCAAATGGTGAGGAAACCCTCACCTTACGAAGGACCCGAAAGATCGTCACCCTGAGTACAACTGCTCTCAAACCGAGACCTATAGGCAGTATAATAAGTCGTCTCTCATATCCAGAAGTGAAGGGATTTCTGGAAATAAGTTTCGCATCTAACCCTTGATGCCCTACTTAAAAACGTCTTACTAATGACAACTTCAAATTTAACACGCAGACAAGGTGGTCTTCTACAAGGTTGGCCAGAGTTTTGCGAGTGGGTAACATCCACAAACAACAGACTATATGTCGGTTGGTTCGGTGTACTCATGATCCCATGCTTGCTAACAGCTGCAGCATGTTTCGTAGTAGCATTCATTGCTGCTCCTCCAGTCGATATCGACGGAATTAGAGAACCAGTTGCAGGTGCTCTAATGTATGGTAACAACATCATCTCAGGTGCAGTTGTTCCTTCATCAAATGCAATCGGTCTACACTTCTACCCAATCTGGGAAGCAGCAACAGTAGACGAATGGTTATATAACGGTGGTCCTTACCAACTCGTTATATTCCACTTCCTAATTGGTATCTCAGCATACATGGGAAGACAATGGGAATTATCATACCGCTTAGGTATGAGACCTTGGATCTGTGTTGCTTATTCAGCACCAGTATCTGCAGCATTTGCTGTATTCTTAGTGTACCCTTTCGGTCAGGGATCTTTCTCAGACGGTATGCCATTAGGTATCTCAGGTACATTTAACTTTATGTTCGTGTTCCAAGCAGAGCATAACATTCTAATGCATCCTTTCCACATGGCAGGAGTAGCAGGAATGTTTGGGGGAGCACTCTTTAGTGCAATGCACGGTTCTTTAGTTACATCATCTCTAATCAGAGAAACTACAGAAGTTGAGTCCCAGAACTACGGTTACAAGTTCGGTCAAGAAGAAGAAACATACAACATAGTAGCTGCACACGGTTACTTTGGTCGTCTTATCTTCCAGTATGCTTCATTCAACAACTCAAGAAGTCTTCACTTCTTCTTAGCAGTTTTCCCTGTAGTATGCGTATGGTTAACATCCATGGGTATCTGCACAATGGCATTCAACTTGAATGGTTTCAACTTTAACCAATCAGTTGTAGATGTCAACGGAAAAATCATTCCTACATGGGGTGACGTTCTTAACAGAGCAAACCTAGGTATGGAAGTTATGCATGAAAGAAATGCACACAACTTCCCATTAGACTTAGCATCTGCTGAGACTACAGAGGTTGCTCTATCAGCACCATCAATCGGTTAAATGAAACAACTACTTCATAGTCCTTATAGAGACTTAATAGAATTTGGTTTCTTTATTGTAGTTGGTATAACTGCAGGATCTTTGGGGTTGATTTAATCAGATTTATCTGCTATACTTGGAGGGTTAAAACCCTCCTTTTTTTATGAAAGAAAAAAAGAAACCTGCTATAAAATTTCCTGAGTATGAATTACCCTTTGAAAGTTTTATTGGTGGTTGGTTTATCCCAACGGATATTTGTGATCAATTAGTTGATCTCTTTCACTCAACCAAAGAAAGTGATATACATGAAGGTATGGTTGGAAATGGTAAGATCGATAAGTATGTAAAAGATTCTAAAGATCTAGTAGTACATGAAAATTCTAGTTGTTTAGGGTTTCATTCTTATAGAGGTCTCCTACAAAAAGTGGTCAATAAATATATCGATAGATATAGTCAAGCAGAACCCATTGGTAAAATTGGATTTAGAGAGGGACATAACATTCAGTGGTACCCAAAAGGTGGAGGTTATAAAGACTTTCACTGTGAACGTAACAATATGGATCCTATCAACCTTTGTAGACACCTTGTTTACATGACATACTTGAATGATGTTACTGGTAAAGGTGGTGAGACACAATTTTATTTTCAAAAACTTGATGTTAAACCACAGAAAGGACTAACACTTGTCTGGCCAGCAGATTGGACACACACTCATCGTGGTGTTCCTGCAATTGACGAAGAAAAAATGATCATCACAGGATGGATACACTATGCACCTTAAAGCATATACAACAGCAAACTGTTTCTATTGTGATCAGTTAAAACTACTGTTAGAAAGGATTGATCCACAGGATCAAGTAATAGAAGTTGAACTAATAAAGATTGGTAAGGACATTAGTAAAGAGTATTTTCAATACCAATATCCAGACGCTATTGGTTTTCCATATGTTATAGTTGACGACGAACATATTGGAGGTCTTGTTGAGACCGCTAAATTACTTTTAAGAAAAGGTTTTGTTTCTACCAAGAAAAAATGAGTGAAATTAAAATAAATAAAGGCATAGAGCTCATGCTCAGGAGGGCAAAAAAGAAGGAAGATAACAAACAAAAGAAACCTACCAAAGGTTTCTCAATAAAACAAACACTAACCCTCCTAAAAAGAAAAGTCTACTTCAACTTTGAAATCTGGTGGGAAAAGACACAAACTAGTTCGGAGTTGAACAATGACTGAAACTTTAATGATCTATGCCTCAGTAACCATATCATTTATTTTCCTATGTGTAGGAGTATTGTTTGGATGGGTAGCAGCAGAAGCAAAACAAGAGCATATGTATCATCAAGAACAACAAAGTGTTCACCCCGAAATGTTAAACTCAGATGGTCAATGGATTAATGAGGAACTTTTATCAGTTCGTTTCCTCGATGAGGACGAAATTGAAGAGGAATAAATATAGTTATCGCTATCAATAGGTTATGCAATTATTAATGAATGAGGTGCTACAAAAGGTTAGCAACGCTAAAACAAAAGCACAGAAGATAAAACTTTTACAAGAATATAATACTCCAGCACTCAGACAAGTTCTGATTGCTAACTTTGATGAGAGTGTTATCTCGATGCTTCCAGATGGAGAAGTTCCATACAAAGAAAATGAAGCACCAGAAGAAACTGAACATACGAGACTTGTACATGAGTATCGTAAACTTTATCTATTTTTTAAAGGTGGTGCAAACATCTCACAAACACGTCGTGAGACTTTGTTCATTCAACTTTTAGAGGGTCTTCATAAAGGAGAAGCAGAAGTGTTAACTCTTATGAAAGATAAAATGATCGGTAAGCGTTGGAAAATTACTAGACAGTGTGTAGAAGATGCTTTCCCTTCAATTACTTGGGGAAACCGTAGTTAATGATTACATTGAATATACTAAAAGAAAATTGTGATCCTAAAAAGGATAACAATTCTACACTACCATATAATGCATACCTTGTTCAGTATAAGATAGGCGACAAGGAGGAAACGAGATGGGATCTCACCATGGCATATAAAATGTCTGAAATATTTGATTATTATTATGACAAATATAAAAATGTTCTAGCAATAGTTCAATCTGATGGTAAAGTCCCTCCTAAATTATGGAAAGATCCAACCAAAAAAGAAAAACCAAAAACTAAAAAGAAATGAACTGGTGTATTTTCTACTGCAGAAACGATGACCCAATGAGTTGGCATACGATGAAACTCAAGAGAAGTGATGGAGTTTTAGTATCTGCAAAAACTTATGATGAAGTATTTAAGTTTAGTCAATACAAACAGGCATGGGATTTTGCATCAGAATTACTGACAAAAGATCCGAAAGAAACATACAATTGTAAAGTAAAAAGAGTATGTCGTGCTCGAAAAGACGCTTTCTACCTAGCAGGAAACTAAAGAAATAATTAAATGTTACTTGTGTTACCATTTGCTAACACTAAATAAGTATGGTACAATATAACCGTACGTTCATCCAATGCATGGACTTGCTCTTCTAGTAACACTTCTATCTCAACATGACGCTACCCATTGGGAAATGTCATGTGATGAATGGAACCAAGCAAGGATTGAGATACTCAGCGATGAGAATCACATCCAAGATGCTAAGGAGTATCTTATAGATTACTTCTATACCAAAGTACCAGAAGAAAATTGCAAGGCATGGTCTATTGGACGCAAGTAAGCCGACACGGAACGGGTTCGTTCATCCCTAACGGGACGCAAATGCCGACTGAAGGAACGGATTAATCATCCAATTACTTTAGGAGAAAACCGATGGCACAAGTCACATATAGAGGAGTTCAGTATAATACTGAAACTCGTGTACAACATCAAAAGCAACAAGAACCTCAGCAAAAACAATTAGTTTATAGAGGTCTTAAAGTTAAAAACAAGGAGGAAGTATGCAAGTAATCGCAGAAATTTCTCTAGCAATGGTAGTTGTTTTATCTTTAATATATGGAGAGGTAATACTTCTTCAACTGAATAGAGGATAGACCGATGCTAAAAATCCATTTTAGCTGGGGTCAAACGGATTTACCAGAGTATGATCCTGAGAAACACGCTCCCGACAAAGTATTTGCAATGCTATGTTACAGGGGTATCCATTACGCTAAATGGGTTTATTTAGAACCATTCCACATAAATCACTGGAATCTGTTTAATCCCAGACAAACAGAGAAATAAAAGAAGAGGGGTTGACCCCCTCTTTTTTTATGGTATAATAATTATACTACTCACATAAATATGGATAGAGGGAAGTTAAAAAACATCGTTAAGAGTTTACAATCTCTGCTAGATGTGTTAGAATCTGAGGTATACTCTGACGTAGATGCATACCGCACTAACGGAAACAATGACGCTTACACACAAGGGAGGGATGACGACGATGGATACCCAGATTAATTACTCAGATGAGATGATGCTCTATAGAAGAGAGTGTCTACTATCATTAAAAGAATTTGGTTTCGGTAAAGATATCTACGAATTTTGTACTGACTGGGTGCTAAATCATGCAACTACCCAAGGTATTAAAGAAGCATTCAAAGAGTATGAGACTCAAAGATCAAATCAAACTAATAAAAACTGCACTTAAAAAAGGTGAGTTGTATTCTGATGTAGAATTACACTACATGAAGAAGACACTTAACAATGCAAAACACGAACTTAAATTAAAAAAACTAAGGAGAAAGAAAGGATTTAATAATGAATTCAGTGAAACTAGTAACCGTAACGCCAGATGCAGAGAAGACGATGGGTTACGTAGCACGAGTGAGCAACCCAAACAATCAGGAGAACCCTAAAGTTGCAGGTCTTTTAAAATACTGTATCAATCATCAACACTGGTCTGTATTTGAACAGGCACATATGACACTAGAGATTGAAACCACTAGAGGAATTGCTGCTCAGGTTTTAAGACACAGATCATTTACTTTCCAAGAATTCTCTCAAAGATATGCCGACAGTTCTATGCTGTCAAGTTCTATTCCTATGTTTGATCTACGTCGTCAAGATGAAAAGAACAGACAGAATAGTATTGATGATGTTGATGAGTTTACTAAACAAGAAATTGAGATCGCTGTTAATCGTTACTTCGCTGAAGGAATGGACATCTATAAACAAATGCTAAGACTTGGAATTGCAAAAGAGTGTGCTCGCTTTGTTCTTCCATTAGCAACACCAACCAAAATTTATATGACAGGATCTGTAAGGTCGTGGATCCACTATATAGATCTACGCAGTGCCCATGGCACTCAAAAAGAACACATGGACATCGCTAATGATGCAAAGCGTGTATTCTGTGAACAATTTCCTATTTGTGCTGAAGCACTGGAGTGGAACTAATGCCAACATATCCTGTAAAGAATTTAAAAACTGAAGAGAAGAAAGAACTCTCCATGACTATGAAAGAGTATGAACAATGGAGAAAAGACAATCCCGATTGGGATAAAGATTGGCAAGCAGGAGTTGCTTCTGCGGGTGAGGTAGGAGAGTGGAGAGACAAGATGGCATCCACACATCCTGGTTGGGCAGACATTATGAAAAATAAAGTTGTTCCTCAAGCAAAGTTGAAAAACAATAGAACTATTACCGACAAATACAACTACTAATATGCCAGTAAAAAAGAAAACTAAATCACCAGGTCAGGGTATGACTGCTAAACAAATGAAGCGTCGTAAACCTATTAGTTCAGACTACATGCTTCCTATTGAACCACTAACTGATAATCAGAAGGTAATGTTTGATGCATGGGATGAAGGTAAAATGATCTATGCTTATGGTGTAGCAGGAACTGGTAAAACTTTCGTTGCTTTATATAAAGCACTCAAGGAAGTGTTAGATGATTACTCACCATACGAAAAGATCTATATCGTTAGATCTCTAGTCGCAACTAGAGAAATTGGTTTCCTACCTGGTGACCATGAAGACAAGTCATCATTGTATCAGATACCATATAAAAATATGGTACAGGCAATGTTTGAAATGCCTGATGACAATTCGTACGAAATGTTGTATGATAATCTTAAGGCACAAGAAAGTATATCTTTTTGGTCTACTAGTTTCATTCGTGGAACTACATTAGACAATGCTATTGTTATAATTGACGAGTGTCAGAACTTAAACTTTCATGAGTTAGATAGTATCATCACTCGTGTAGGACAGGACAGTAAAATTATATTCTGTGGTGATGCTGCACAAACTGACTTACAAAAGATCAGTGAGCGTACAGGTATCATTGACTTCCAACGTATCATTCAGAACATGGAAGAGTTTTCTATGATTGAGTTTGGTATTGAGGATATCGTTCGTTCTGGTCTTGTTAAGTCTTATCTGATTAACAAAATCAATCTAGGTTTATGATGTTATTCAATCACGTAAGTGAACTAGATCCAATAGAAATGGTTGCCGAAATGGTGGAAGGTAAAAGAATGTACCGAACACCTGAGGGATACAAGTTTCCATCTGTCACTACTGTGATTAGTAATAATGCTGCAAAGAAAGCAAACATTGCACGTTGGCGAAAGAGAGTAGGAGAGGAAAAAGCAAACGCTAAAACCACTCGTGCTACAGGGAGAGGTACAAAGTATCACTCTATCGCTGAAGATTATTTTAATAACAATTTAGACTTAAAAAAATATAATAAGTATCCACTTCCTGTCTTGATGTTTCATCATTCTAGGGATACTTTAGACCGTATAAATAATATTTACTTACAGGAAGCCGCCCTCTATTCAAAGCATTTAGAATTAGCAGGGCGAGTAGATTGTATCGCTGAGTTCGATGGTGTGTTGTCTATTATTGATTTCAAAACAGCACAAGAACCTAAGCGTGAGCAATACTTATACGACTATTTTGTACAGGAAACAGCATACGCATGTATGTTGCAAGAAATTTACGGGTTGACAGTAAAACAACTCGTAACTATCGTTGCTTGTGAGAATGGGGAAACTCAAGTTGTCGTGCATCCTCCTAAGAAAGAATACTTTATCAGGTTGATGAGTTACATCGACGAATACCAACAACGATATGGACAAAAAACAATTATTAGAGGATAAATTTATGACCGCTGCGAAGTTTTCGCAGGAAGTGGAGAAGATTGCATTACACAATCCAGAAATGAATTACATTGATTCGGTGATCCACTATTGTGAAGTGAATGAGATTGAACTAGATAGTGTTAATAAACTTATCAGTAAACCTCTCAAAGAAAAGTTACGTCATGAAGCACAACAATTAAACTTCATGAAAAAAACCAGTCGTGCCAAACTAATGCTAGTATGAGTTTCTTTAAATCAGATATTGTTAAAGGTGACATCCAAGAGATGTTAGAATTACAGCAGTTCTGTTTTAGATCTGCCATGAATTTTATTCTATTAGATGCTGGTAGAAAATTAGAATACTTTGAAGCTCTAGAGAAATTAATAGATAAACAAAAAGTTTTTTATGCTCGTGCTAAACTGAGCGATGACCCTGAGGCAAAGTCTGTAGTTGAAACTATGAGACAAGGTGTTATAATGTTAGGTGCTACTCCTAACACTACTATAGAAGAAATGTTTGATGAATTAGTAGATAAAGTAGCGAAGATGAAGAAGCAAGTAGAAGAAGAGAGTTAAATATTAATCTAGGCATCACATTTATGAGTGTAAGACCTAGAAACAAACCAAATCCAAATTAATCCGAGGTAATCTTATGTCATTCGCAGATTTAAAGCGTAAATCCCAGAACAATTTCTCTTTCTTACAAAAAGAATTAGAGAAAACATCGAGCGGTAAAAACGTTGATGATAGGTTCTGGAAACCAGAGGTTGACGCTTCTGGAAATGGTTACGCAGTAATCCGTTTCCTCCCTGCTCCCGATGGTGAAAGCATCCCGTGGGCAAAACTATACTCCCATGCCTTCCAAGGTATTGGTGGTTGGTACATCGAAAACTCTCTCACTACATTAGGTGAGAAAGATCCAGTAGGTGAAGTCAACCGCAGACTATGGAACAGTGGTAACGAAGAAGACAAAGAGACTGCTCGTAAGCAAAAGCGTAAGCTTCAATACTACAGCAACATCTATGTCGTCAAAGATCCTAAGCACCCTGAGAATGAGGGAAAAGTATTCTTGTATAAGTATGGTAAGAAAATCCATGACAAGATACTAGCAGCAATGCAACCTGAGTTCCAAGATGAAACACCAGTCAATGTGTTTGATCTTTGGGAAGGTGCTAACTTTAAGTTAAAGATAAAAAAAGTTGCAGGTTACTGGAACTATGACAGCTCTGAGTTTGATAGTGTTTCTGCTCTTAGTGCAGACGATGATGAACTTGAAACAATCTGGAAATCAGAACACTCATTAGAAGCGTTCACTTCTAGAGAACAGTTCAAGTCATACGATGATCTTGAGCGTCGTTTGAATATGGTGCTTGGAATAGGTCAAAGACCAACAACACCTACAGTAGATGATGAAGAGTATGAAGTTGTTGCACCACCAACACCAGTTGCTGCAGCACCAACTCCTGTAAAAGAAGAAGCAATCGTTGAAGATGACGATGCACTCTCATACTTTGCCAGACTTGCAGAAGAGTAAATCCAAATTTGCAAACTGAATTCTATAATACCCAGAAAAATTTTCTGGGTATTTTTTTGTCAAAAAAGTCAACCAGTTTTCTTAAGTGTTTGAGTAATATAATTGTCGTCTTTTTTATAAAGGTTTTGTTTTTTAAAATCTTTTACAAAAGATTCTAAGAAACGAGATTTAAGAAGATATATTTCTCTTTTCTTTTCATTTTCTTCTTGATAATATTCAGCAACGGTAATGGGACTTGCAATTTCATTGCCGTTTTTTATTTGAACACTACCATCTATGTTCAATTTATGTGTGCTATCATAGAACGTTTTGTCTACATGTAACCCTGCTTGATAGTGTCCTATAGTTTCTTTAATTTCATAGTGAGATATCTCAGAGTATGGATCATCAAATTCCTCTTCAACCATCTTATAGATTTCATAGTTCGTACGTGGCCAGTCATACTGTGCGTTGACCATATTGTTAGTCAATAGTATCACCCAGTCATAGAACTGATTACCATAAATTTTTTCTGCTAACGTCTCTGGTCTCTCACCGTCTTTAATAGTATACTTTTTAAAAAATACAGCATACTGAAAGACATCATCATTTATTTTGTATCTACGAAAGAAATTTTTCGCGACTACAAAATCTGATTCTGAGAAAGGATAACTAATAGGTTTCTCATCATACTCAATATTAGGAACAATATTAAAGAACATTATCTTACACCTCCTATTCCATTTGCATTTACTTCGTCTGCAAATACAATCTTTGTCTCTTGGAAGTTAAGTGACATTTGTATCGCTACTGGTTGACCGCCTTCGTAAGTTGCATATACACCATCAGGAGTATAGTTAACATCGACTTGAGTGAGAGCACACATCTTATATCTTGGTAAGTATGGATGTTCATTTTCACCAGACATAAAAGTTACCCTTACTAATTTTGGTGCACCAATAAAGTTTCTTTTGATTGAACTGTCATTTCCAAAAATTTTATCTGGAACTCTACTTGGTAAAGATGCTTTCTTAAAATGTGCTACGATAGAATTAACCATTGATGCTTCTTTTTCGTCTCTAGGAACTAATTTAAAATTGAGTACAAAGTTTCTCATATCAACTCCACTAAACAATAGTTCAGTGTTAGGATTTAGAATAGCACCAGAGATTGCACCAAATACATCATCATTACTAATTTGATCACCACTAGTAGCTGATATAAATTTACTAATTGCCTGAGCACCTGCTATGTATGATACATTTCCAATCGCACCAGCTAGTGCATCACCAGATCTTTTTAGTTTATCAAATCCATCAGCACCTGCTGCTGACAATACACCAGAGGCAAAGTTAGTAAGGTTCTTTCCTCCCCATTGTGCTCTGAAACCAGTTGAAACATCTTCTGGCATATAAAGAACAACGTTGTTATAACCTTTTGCCTTCTCCATGTCTTGCATATCATTATAATCTTTCACATTGATTATACCAGGATCAGATTTTTTTACCCCTTTACCGTAGTCACTTTTCCCTCCTGAATCTTTAATTATTTTACCAGCTTGATCCTTTGTTAATTTATCTCCAGTGTTAGCATACTTACCAGCAAATGATGCGTTCTTAAATGGTGGTTTATAATTATAAAATTGAAACATAACATAATCAGTATCAGCAGTTATGTTAGGACTAGATGGATATCTTAAAGTCTGAGAGGTTGGATTTATACCTTCAACAGCAGGAATTGGTTTTAAAGAAAGTGCTACAACTTTATCAGGAGTATTATCATACTGTGCTTGAAGAGCTTCTATATCTTTTTGTTTTTGTATCTCTTTTTCTTTTTTGTTTTTAACACCACTACCTGGTTGATTTGGTTTATTACTCATTATGTTACCATCTCCCTAGATTGTTTTGTACCGTACCCTCGAACAACTCTCTGTCCTCTAATTTTATCGTAGAAAACTTCATTTGTATCTTCCCAGACGGTTTCTTTATCAATAGGAAAGATCATTCCATTCAAATCTCGTACATAATCTTCAGTGGGTAGTAGAATAGCAGTATCCCACTCCGTCAAGGCAAGATCGAGGTATAAACCTTCCACATGTGCGCTTAGGTATTTATGGAAGCACTTCTTAGGTAAGTCAATTCGACCTTGAATTAATTTTCTTACTGCTTGAAGTCTTTTCTTTGGTGTCAGGTAATGTAAGTTAGCACCCCAAAACTCACGTTTACTAGATGCTTTTAGTACATAAACAAGAGGAAACCTGTCATAGTAAGGCAGGTATTTCATTTTTGCTTTGTACTCAAACATGTAAAGGTGACCTGCAACAGTATATCTACGCAATTCATTAGCGTCTTGATCTGGTGCAGCACCAACCCTGTCTTTTCTTTCGTCTAATATGTATTTGTTGAAATTTTTCTTGTAAGTGCTTGCTTCTGCTTTTACTGCAGAACGATACCACGCTAGTGATTTCTTTTCTCCTCCAGTTTTTGCACTTACTCTTTCAAAGAGTGTAGTCGCCATTTTTTCATACTCCTAAATGATCCTCGGTTAGTATTAAGAAGTTCATCTGCCTATCTTCACAATACTCACGAGCAGCAGACCATTTAGTTTGGTTCTTTGCGTACGTTAATGCAGCATTACGATACTTGGCAGTTCGTTTATTTTTGTCATTCGGTGGTTGCGTTTGTTTTTTGGGTTTTACTTCAATGATATACTTTGTAACTTTTCCTGACTTTTCGCGAACCTTTATGTAAAAGTCTGGGAAATATCTCCTTATCTTACCATCAGGTGCTCTGTATGGTATGATAACTTCTTCACTACCCCACTGTAATATGGATGGGTTGTTATCACAGAACACCATGAACTTCCGTTCCCAAAGTGACCTGTATATAACATTTGTCGGGTTGCCACGATACTTCTGAGGATGTATTGGTTTATAAATCCCAGAATATGCCATAAATATAGTTGTCCCAACATAGGTATTTAGCGTGTCAATGCCAGGTGGTATTAATTCTTTTCTTTCAACCATTGCTAGACATGGTGGTTTGTCATCGTCTAATAACTTTGAGGTGCAGTTAAAAATGCGTGATGATGCCACAAAATTTAAAGAACATATTATCGGTAGGTTATTTGGTAGTGAAAATGGTAGCGGTGGTATGGATGAATATTTTAAATTTATGTGTAATGAAGCACAACTTCCAGACGTTAATTCTGCTACTGGTCAAATAAATGGATTGTATCTAGGTATTGGTGCTAATGACTACCCACATACTAGGATTTTTACAGAAATTGGTTTATCTTTTTTATTAGATGCTGATTTAACAGCACTTAAATTTTTCAACGCTTATCATGCGTTTATATTTGGTGATTATTGGGATTATGAAGATTCAAAAGGATCAGTAGTTGAAAGTGCAGACACTTTTATGGATGGTAATTCTCTTAGACCAGCAAATAGAGTTAATAGATTAGCATATGCAAATGATTATGTTTGTGACATCTATATTACTAACACTGAACAAGGTCCTTTACATGCAACACAAAGAAAACCTTTAACATATGTTTTAGAAAGAGCATATCCATATTCCATTGACGCTGTTCCTTTACAGTTCGGTCCTACACAACTTTCCAGTGTAAATGTAAATTTTAAATACGAAAGATTTTATACGGTCGAAAGAAGCACTGGTGGTATTAATGATGATATAGGAGGACTTGATGTAGCAATTAATCAGTCTATTATTAGTTCTATCAAACCACCTCCTCCAAAAGTATTCAATGATATTCAGAACGATATTCAGACTGCATAGCAAAATTGACTTTCTAATTCCATAAAAGCGGGAAAATTTTTTCCGCTATTTTTTTGTCTGAAAAGTCCGCTAAATATAAATATGACCTTGGAGTAAATATAATGGCATTACCACAAGTTGCTTTACCAACGTATGAGTTGACAGTTCCCTCAACTGGTAAAAAACTAAAATTTCGTCCATTTGTTGTAAAAGAAGAAAAATTACTGTTATTAGCACTAGAATCAAATGATGAGAAAAACATTGAAGACGCTGTAAAACAACTATTGAAAGGTTGTATACAAAGTCGAGTAAAAATCGATGATTTACCTATTTTTGACCTAGAATTCATTTTTCTTCAAATTAGAGCAGTGTCTGTTGGTGAAATCATCGAAATGAACGTAACTTGCAAAGATGATAATGAGACAAAAGTTAAGTACAATTTAAATCTAGCAGAAGTTAAGGTAAATTTCCCAGAAGGACATTCTAAAAAAATTGAACTTTCTAAAAAAATGGGTATTGTGATGAAATATCCTTCTATGAAGGAGTTTATCAAAACTTCAATTATTGGTTCCGCTTTAGATGCTGATAATGTAATAGAAGTTATCGCTGGTTGTATCGATCAAATTTATGACGGTGAAGAGGTATATGATAGTTCTACTACCACAAAGAAAGAATTTACTGAATTTGTAGAAAATTTAACCAATGCTCAATTTGAAGAATTACAAAAATTCTTTGAAACAGCTCCATCACTGTCTCATACGTTTTCAGTAACAAATCCGAATACTGGAAAAGAATCAGAGTTCATAATTGAGGGATTAGCAAGTTTTTTCGGATAGCACTCTTTCATAATACATTGGAAGGGTACTTTAAAACTAACTTTGCTTTGATGCAGCATCATAAATACAGTTTGACTGAGATTGAAAATATGATGCCTTGGGAGAGACAAGTTTATACGACTTTGTTGCTCCAATACCTAGATCAAGTCAAAAAAGAACAAGAAGCAATCGCTAAACAAAAATAATGGCACACGGTTATCTCACACCAACAAAAGTAGGAGACAAGGATATCTTCAGAACTATTGGGGATCTTCTTGATAGATTTAAGAAGGAAGGAAATAAAAATGGAGCTCCTCCAGAAGGTGGCAGTGAGCTTGCGGTTGTTCAGAAGGCTGGAAAAACAAAAGTTTATAAGGAAGCTCGTACTAGTAACGAAAAAGAGCAAAAGAACGTAAATCTGTTAGTAACACGCATGGGAGGTGTTCTTTCTAACATGATAAGCCGTGGTGGTTCTACTGGAGAGCAATCCATAGGTGGTACAAAAAAAGGTGGTAGTTTTGTCAATATGGGTGCATCTACAAAACCCATAAGTGATACAACTTTTTTCAAATCAGCAGTAGTTGAAGGTGTCAATCCATTAACTGGTGAATATTATTCTCCAGAAGAGAGAATCGCAGCGTTTAAAAAATACAGACCTAAAGAGAGAACAACTCAAGGAGTTGGAGTTTCTAAAGGTGCAGCTGCTGACATTGTTGCTGCATTAGCTAAAAATACAGCAGCAGTAATACGTATGGAAGAGGCAGTCAGAGAACAGACTGGTAACGATACAAAAATTGCTTCAAAAGATTTAAATGAAAGAGAAAAAATATTAAACAGATTACTTGCATCACAAGAAGAAAGAAATTTAGAAGGTGGAGGGGATCTTAGTGGAAACATGCGACCAGATCCCGTAGGAGGTACTGGAGCTGGTTATGTTGGAAGAAGGGGTGGTGGAGTAGACTTGGGTGACATTGCAAGAAGAGCAACAAAACCCGCATTGAGAGGTGCAAAAGCTACAACCGCTGCTGCTAAGGCGTTGCCTGGTATTGGTAAGACAGTAAAAACAGGATCAAATTTAGCAGAGATAGGTAATACGTCTCTTAAAGTAAGTAAATTTGCCCGACCAGTTACTAAAGGCATGATCAACATGGGAACAAAGATGCCAGGTACAAATACGGTAACTATTATGTTCAAAAATGCCGCAAAATATTTTGATCCAGAAACTGGAAAAATGATTACAAAGGCATTTGCCAAAGGTGGTGAAGGAATTAAAAATGTAAAAAAAACCTATACAGCATTGAAAGGGGTAACTACTGGTGCATTAGACGGTATGGTAACTGTTTTAGAACCTTTTGTAAATCCACGTATAACTGGTGATCATGTAGGATCTTTATCTGCTGTTGCAAAATCAGGTGGTAAAACAAAGAAATTTGCAGATTTCGGTACAACAATTGCTGGTAGTGGTCCAGATGGTCTTAAAACTATAACGACAAGTGGTGACTTGTTAGATGGAGCAAAAAAAGCAGCTGCTGTTACTGATGGTGCATCTACTGCTAAAACTCTTGCAATTGCAGCAGACGCTGGTGCTAAACCAAATTTGTTAAAACGATTTCTTCTTGGAACTAAACCAAAAGGTTTAGTAAGAGGTAGTGCTCTTACTAGAATGTTGGTTAAAAATCCTGCTGGTAAGATGTTCTTGAAGAAGTTACCTCTTATTGGTGCTATTGCAGGTACTATTTTCGCTGCTCAACGTTTGTTAGAAGGAGACTTTTTAGGAGCTGGTTTAGAACTTGGTTCTGGTCTATTAGGTGCTGTAGGTGCTGCTCCTGCATCACTTGCTATTGATGGATTTTTGCTTGCTAGAGATTTTGGAGCAGTTCCATTTAAAAAAGGTGGTATTACTACAGAACCTACCGTTGGTATGATGAGTGAATATGGACAAAAAGAAGGTGTTTTATCACTAGAGGGTAATGAAGGAATGATTGCAGGTACAGTATTTGGTAAAGCATCAGCAGAGGCACTCGCTAATTTCTTCCAAAAGAAAAAATCTCCACTTGAAAAATTAAGATATAATAGTGACCATCCTATGGGAACAGAACAACCAAATCCTCATCCACCAGGAACTTTCCTTCATAAACAGTTTGAAAGGTTGCGTCAAATGAATATAATAGATCCTACTATGAAAATATCACACAACTTTACACCTTCTGGCGTCAATAATGGAGCATCTCTTGCAAATTCTTCCGCAGAGGTTGCATCTGGAGATAGGAAAAATAACTCTGGAAATAATACTGTTATTATGGAATCTCCTGCTGGAACTGATAATAAAGGAAATAGTGGTTTGCCTTTAACATCAAATCCTTCTGGTGGATCTGAGGATCAAGGACTTAATATGTACGCTGCTCATTTGGTGATGGCTTCTGTTTAATATATGGAAAATTTTCAATCTACAAAAGACTTTAAATTTTCTGGTGTTGAATTAACACCAGTAAATGCATCAGATACATTAGATATAACAGGTTTAGTATCTAAAGTTACTTATGTTGAAAGCATATATTTGCCATTTGTATCTGCTACAATGGTCATAGTTGATAGTGTAGGTGTGTTACAGGGTTTACCAATTCAAGGTATGGAGAAGGTTAAGTTTTCTGTCAAGACAAATATAAGAGAAGAAGAATTTGAATATAATCTTAGAATTTGGAAAGTTGCTAATAGATATGCACAACAAAATAAACAAGTATATACTCTTGCATTAGTTTCAGAGGAGGCAATAGTAAACGAAACTATAAGAGTTAATCAAAGGTTACAAGGTAATCCAGAAAGTATTGTATTAAAACTCTTGCAAGAAGAATTATATATATCAACTCCAAAACCAGTTAACTCAGAAGGTTCTTTATTTGAAGTAAGTTATCTACCAACAAGAGAGAGACCATTTGATATTATTGCTAAACTTCTTCAAAAAAGTGTTTCTCCTAAAGCAAAATGGAGCAATGATAATACTTCTGAACCAGATGAAGTAGAAATTACTTCATCCCCTGATAAAAAAGCGAAGGAAATAAGAGGAAGTGGTGGATTTTTATTTTGGGAAAACTATAGAGGATATAACTTCTTTGCTGTTGATAGTATGTGTGCTGATGTTGGAAGTGATTTGGAATCTGACAAATATAATGTCCAAGAATGGGGACCTTATGTTGAAAGAGGAGTTAATGCGAGCGATGATGGTGATAATAGATTTACTATTGAATCATCTATATTTTCATCTGATTTAGATTTGATGAATGGTCTCAGAAGAGGTCAGTATGGTTCTAGAATCGTATTTTTCACTCAGTCAACTGGAGAATATGAGGAATATGATTACGTTTTAGAAAAAACTTATGATAATATGGCACATTTAGGTGGACAGAAATCACTTAATAAACTAACTTCTACTCAAAAGAACCTGTCTAAAACACCTAGTAAATTAATGTCTATTGTATTAGATCACGAAACATGGTATAATGATCCAGGTATTGCTAATCCAGAAGATGAAAAAGCAGAAAATCCATCTGCATTTTCAGATAGGCAAAAATTCTATGCTGCACAATCCACTGCTAGATATAGACTACTGGCATTACAACAATGTCAAATTGTCGTACCAGGCAACGCACTAATTTGTGCGGGAGATAGAATAGATATTAGATTGATCAACAAAATATCATCATCTGAACTTGTTGAATCAGTTGATCAAGAAGATAAAGAAAGTAGTGGTCTTTATCTAGTTGCTGAAGCAACACATTCTTATGATAAAACTCAAAGCACAAATGGTGCATTCACTACAACATTAAAATTAACACGTGATTCTTACGGAATGAAAGATGAAGTGTCAAAACATGGCAATAAATAATCCTAGGAGGTATTACAAATGGAAAGTATAGAAAAACACATAGAGTTAGACAGAAAGATCGTAGAAGATCCTCTAGCAAACCCTGCAGCACGCAGACATGCCAAGGAAGAACTTCACGAACTTGAGGTTTATGTGGAACATCACAAAGAAGAGATCGAAGCAGGGGATCATCATGATCCTAACGCATTAGAACTATTTTGTGATATGCATCCTGATGAACCAGAATGTTTAGTATATGACGACTAATGGTACTTGATTCATCTCTATCATCACTAGTACCAATTGGTAGAACTGGTCACGACGGTTTTAACTGGTGGGTAGGTCAGATAGAAGGAACAGCTTCTGATGAAGAAAATAACAAGGGAGGATATCGTTACAAGGTAAGGATTGTTGGGGATCACCCTCAAGAAAAATCCTTACTTGATACGAGTGAACTCCCATGGGCAAATGTAATGATGCCTGTTAATAGTCCTTTTACACCTGGCAATATTGCTGGTGGAGATCCACAACTTATAGTAGGCAGTTGGGTCATTGGTTTTTATATGGACGCCCAGAAACAAAAACCATTGATCATGGGATCTATTGGTCAGGTGCCTGGCTCAACATCTACAATTAAAAATTGTTTACCTAATGATTTACTGGGTTTCCAGACATGTATCAGATCTGGTCAATATGCTCCAAATCCTGCAAAAGATGGTTTAGAAGGTAAGGATGGCACTGCTAAAACTGGTGGTGGACAATCTGATGGAACTACAGATGGTAATGGTAATGAAAGAGTTCCTGGTGCTGAAGTAAATAAACCAGAAGTAATTAAACAACAGGAGGAATGGTGCCAAGAAGTAGCTGAAAAATGTAAGGATGTTGATGTAAAAACTCAAATGACTGGTATTGTTAGTCAGATGTTATTTGACATACAAAACAATAACGGACAACTTGGTACTTTTTATGTCAATAAAGTAACAGGTGGACTTAATGATTCCATAGGTCAGAGCAGAACTTATATTAACAAAGCTATTTCTGTAATGACAGAGTTTATTGCGAAGGTCAAAGGATATCTTAAACAAAAACTTACAGACGCTGTTAATGCATTAGTAAAAGCACTACTAAGACAAGATAAAACAGGTAATGCACTAACACCAGTAACTGAATGGTTTAATAATCTTTTAAAAGATCTCAACTGTAAAATGGCAGACTTAGGTGAAAGATTAGCAGAATGGTTAACAAACGTTTTAATGAGTTACATTCAGCAAATTTATCAAGCAGTTGTATGTCAGATTGATGAACTTGTTAACGGTATTATTTCTAAAATTAATCAATTATTAACTGAAATACTTGGTAGCATCTTAGGTCCTCTACAAGAAATTTTAGGTGCTATTGCTGAACCTTTGAACATTATTGGTGGTGCTATAAATTTCATCCTAAAATTACTTGGTATTGAGTGCTCAGGTCCTGATACTACATGTGCCAAGTATAAAAAAGTATGTACAACAGGTGAGAAAAAAGATGGTAACGATGATAAAGGTTTCTTAGATGGATTACTGGAAGATATTGATAATCTATTTGGTGATACTCCTGCTGACTATACACAATATGTTTGCGATGAAGCTTACAGAGGAAGAAGTTTAGATATTACAACTGTAGGATTTACTGGTGGTGTTCCTTTACCTGGCGTGGGTGACAGTAAAAAACCAATTATTAAATATAGAATTGATGATATTGAAGCAAATGAGGGAGATATAGCAACTTTTACTGTGAAAAGATCTGGATATTTAGATGAAGCATCCTCAGTTAAATTTAAAACACTGAAAAATCAAGGAACTGCTATTGAAGGAGAAGATTATATTGCAGTAGATGGTATTTTAGGATTTGCTCCTAACGAAACTGAAAAAAATATTGAAGTTCAGATATTATACAATCAACAAGAAGAACCACCAGAAACTTTCTTTGTTTCTCTTAAAAAGAATAGTCCAGAAACTGGTGTCAGTACAAATTTTGTTAAAAATATTGGTAAGTGTACAATCACAGAACAGAATATTAAAACACCAGGTGGAGATCCATATGAAACTCAACCAATAAGTCCTATTGCACCTATTCCAGAAACTCCTAACGATGAGGTTGGTTTCCCAGATGTTCCTTCTAGCGGTGGTGGTACGACTGTAGACACATCTCCAACATATAAGGTTTCTTCTAATAGATCATCTTGTCCTGAGGGTGGTTTTATCATATACACAATTACAACTACAAATGTAGAAAATGGTGCAATTTTATTCTATACATTAAATGGAACTGATATTACTAGTCAAGATATTGTAGGTGGATCATTATCTGGTCAATTTGTTATTAGTGATAACGAAGCAAAAGTAACTGTTGGTATTGCTGATGATGGTGTTGTGGAAGACGAAGAGACCTTAAGATTTACTCTAAATGGTAAAGGTGCATTTGTAGATGTTCTTATCACTGCAGCAGATGATCAAGAGATTGGAGATTTTGATGAAGGAACTGGTGAAACACCAGAAAATGATTATCAAGAATTTGAATTCCCGTCAATCAATCCCGTCAAGATTATTACCGATGAGAATGGCGGTATAATTGAAATTCCAGTAGATAAACCAGGTGATCCATGGGCAGAACCACCATATGTATTCATTGGTGGTGAAGGTTTTGGTGCAGTGGGAACTGCTTTGTTAGATGAGAATGGTTTCCTAACAGAAATTAGACTACAATCAAATGGTTTTGGATATAAAAAGAACTTAGCAGCAGATCAAGGTGTTCGTTGTATTATTGATGCATTTACTATATTAAGACCAGGTGTTGGATATACTGAGGTTCCTGACTTATATGTCAATGGAGAACTTGGTGTTGCTGAGGCAGTAATTAACGATGATGGTTTTGTAATTGGTGCTAGAATGTTAGATAAAACAAAAACATTTGATGAGTTTCCTGCTATCGATATTATTGGTGGCAATGGTTATGGTGCCAAACTTTTACCATCACTAGCATGTCTAGATACTGACGCATTAGCAAATGTTGGTGCTACAAGAATTGGCACAGGTCAATACATCGACTGTCCATAAGGAGGATACATCATGGCACATCAAAAGGCAGCAAAAGAGTATCCTACCAGTATATTTGAGCAACAATCTCCTGATGAAAAAGAGTTATTTAGAGACACTCTTCGATTTAGCACTTGGTACAAGGGTTGGTTAACTAGATCTAAAATTTATGAAAGAAAAATACCTGGTGAACAAGAAGTAGGTGCATTACGCATAGATGGTCCTGGCGATAGTTTTTTGTCGATTAGACAAGATGGATCACTCAGGATCATGACTGGTGTTAAAGATAAAAACAAAGGACCTCAAAGTGGTAAGTTAGGTATTAGAACTTGGGGACAACAACAATTACATAACAATAGATCTGACATTCAATATTGTGCTGGTGATGATGAAGATGGCGAAGCACTAAATGTGTTGTGTTACGGAGATCATGTTGAAAATGCTAAAGGTGGGACAAGATACATATATGCTACTAAAATTATTCTTGATGCAACTGCAGAGTTGATATTGAAGGGTGGATCTGTTAAAATACAGTCTGATGGTGAAGTCGAATTATCAGGAACATCTATCACTACTGCACAGGTTAACAAAAAGGATATTGTTTTAGGTCAAAAGAAAACTACAGGTGCTGGTGAAAACACCACAGAACAATTTGATCCACGTTCAACAACAGTAATCAATACACCTGGTAGTTTATCATGGAACGTAGCACAAGATTATAGTCAATTAGTTGGCGGTTGTTATAAAGTAGATGTTGTTGGAGGTCTTGGCGGATTAATAGCAGATAGATCATTCAGCATGAATTTAAAAACAAAAAAAGATTTTTCTGCTGGTGGTACTTTATCTTCTGGACTTTACAGTAAAGGTCCTATAGAAGTATCTACACCTCAAATGCTAGATTTAGCAGGTACAACTGATGTTTTAATTACATCAGATGGTACAATGGATGTTTCTGCAACTGATCTTACTATGACTGGTGCTAATACCAAACTTGAAGGTACAGCAAAAGTGGATATTGAGAGTGGTGGAAATGTTAAAATTACTGGTGCGTTAATTTATCTTAATTAAATATGATTTTTTGGATCGGATTTTTTATCATGTTCTTCAACGAAGGTTTCGTTATGATGAGACATGTATCGCCTTGGGCATCAAATCAAAGGCAGAATTTAATAGACAAATATGGTCAGGGATGGCAGACATTTCATGGTATGCTTGATTACATATGGGTGATAGTTACAATCCTAGGATTTATATTTTCACCGAACAGAGGAAGTCATCTATACGTCTTCATCGCTTTCTGGGTCATGTCTTTCCTATTAATATACTTACCTCAGATAAGGGGAGTATATCTAAACAATAAGTAAAACTTATATTGCTCATATTGTATCCTAATATACCAAAGGTTGACTTTTCGGAATATGTGGTATAATATAACATACACAGGATCCGAAAGATCGTAACCCTGCGAAAAGACCCACATGTCGGTGTGGTCTCACATCCGCAGGAATATTATATTCTTGCGAGAAAACAAAAACAAAAATGATCAAATCAACAATCGCAGCATTAGCTGCAACTCCTCTTCTATTCTCTGGTGCTGCGTTTGCAGGTCCTTACGTTAATGTAGAAGCAAGTGGTTCATATCCAGACGGTGCATATGAGTCTGGTACATGGGAATTCCAACTTGGATACGAAGGAACAACTCCTAACGGAATTGACTGGTATGTATCAGGTGGTCCTACAACAACTCACACAGAAGCTGCTGACGAGTTCGGTGACACTGAACTAATCGGTTACATTGGTGGTGGAAAGGCAATCAATGATAGCGTAGGAGTATATGGTGAACTATCTGGTGCTACAAACGTAGACGATGTAGATTGGGGTGCTAAAGCAGGTCTTAAGTATACTTTCTAACTTGCATAATCCGATTAACGTGATATAATAACAGGGGATCTACGGATCCCCTTTTTTAGTCTAAATAAAATTGTTAGTGAAGGAATTATGCTATCTACACAGTACAGATTGAGATTGGAAGCTATTTGTAAAAAAATTGCTACAAATCAACCAGTCGATCTAACAGATATGATTTGGGCAGAAAAATTGTCTAAAGCAAACACAACTGCTAGAAATTGGTTACAACAGGCACGTCGTCAATCTAAAGGAATTGAGGAGGGAACTGTAGATGATTTTATGAATAGGATGGGTTTAGGTGATCCTGATCCATCCAATCACAAATCACGATTTGATGGAGCAGATGAAATAGGAGAATGGTTTAACCGAGATAAACCAGACGATTGGAGGCAACGTGACTAATGACCACAGCAGTAATTTACAGCAACGGTAATCAAGAATGCGAACGCATTGCACAATTACTCAAAGCACTACCACAAGTTTCTGAGTTTCTACGTTATGATCTAGATACTCACTTCAGTAAACAACAATTTCAAATGGAATTTGGAGGAGATGCAGAATATCCTCAAGTTTCATATGGAAGCAAACATCTCGGAAATATGAAAGAAACCTTGCAATTTTTAAAAAGTAATGGTATACTTGACAAATGATTAAAGACCGTGTATAATTTATAGGAATGACCACTTATCATGAATTACAAACCTTATAGCATTGAGTGGAATAGGAAACGCTACCTATCCGAAGCGATAAAATCTTATTTCAATGATGAAGTAAAACCAAATGTCATTGTAGATGATATCAAGGACGTTCTTGCAGAAGAAATTGATTACTATAAAGGACGTGCCAATGATTTACAGCAAGTAATGGACGGTATAAATCAGCATACCTAATAGTATGGAAGTTGAAAAAGTAGAAGGAACGCTAACGAGGGTAGATCCTTTTTTTCTACCTATGTTTCAATATAAAAATGCTATTAATGATGACCAATGTGCAGCATTAATAAAAATGTGTGAGAAACAGGATTATCATCCAACAGTTTCTACAGAATATGGTGAAGAAGCATCAAAATTATCAACTGATGTTTCGGTAGATAAGAAAATTCTTCATGGTATACCAGACATGAAGGAACATTTTGAACTATTAATACAAGATATTTCAATTCAAGTCTTAAAGCAAATTAGTCAAGGATTTGAAATTAAGAGTTCTTGGACTACAAGAACAAAAAAAGGACAATATAGCAAACCACATTTACATAAGAACTATTATCTTTCTGCTATCTTATATTTACAAGAAGATAATAATTTAGTTCTAAGGTGTCCTTGGTGGGAAAAAGGAAATTTCTTGTTTCCAGTACATGAGCAAAGTCCATATACTTGTGAAAATACAATGATAAATTCTCCTAAAAATTCCTTATTAATTTTACCATCATGGGTAATGCATGAAATACCTTTGTGGCAGAAAGATGAAATACGTTATAGTATCGCTATGAATATTCATCCAATTGGTGAATATGGATTGTCAACTTCATGGATTGACGTTAAATAGTATCGTGAGACATCGGTACAATGAAATATAAAATCAGTAGAAAACACGTGTTTCTTGACAAAGAACCAGTTCTGATGTATTTTATAGAAAACGTGGCATTTCAATTCGATACTCTTGAAAAGAGAGAGAAAGAAGATCTTTGGATTTTATCTGAGGCTGCTATGAATGAAGAATATACATTAAAAGATATAATCACTTCTTCTGATTATCTACTTCAAGAAGAATGTCATCCAGTAATACATGAACTAGACCTTGTTAACCCAGAACTTATACCAGAATGAGCGAGTTTATTGATTTGTTAGAAGGGACGTTTGCTAATAAAACTCAAGCACAGTCTCATCCTACTCGTTATGCACATATCAGAGTAAAACATAAAAAAATTAGTGACAACCGTATATACGGAGAGCAAGCATATAATTATCTGAAGAACAGACCGTATCGTCAATTTGTTATTGAGGTAGTTGAAGATGATGAGAACACATATCGTCTTAAGAACTATGAAATTAAAAATGCATTAAGATTTGTTGATTGTAAAGATATTGATAAAATTGTAGAAGCAGATCTCACATACAGAGATGGATGTGATGTTGTTATGAAAAAGATAGGAGTTAAAACTTATCATGGTGGAACGTCTACTTGTAAATGTTGGGTGAACTGGCAAGGAACTAGAACATATGTTCAAAATGATGTATATCTTTCTCAGACAGAATATAAAGTAACTGACAAGGGTCTTCACGCAGATACACATCAAAAAGTATGGGGGTCAGATTGGGGTGCGTTTGAATTTAAAAGACAAAATTAAAATTATTAAGGGGTTGACACCTCCTTTTTTTATGCTATACTATATTTGTTGGACGCAACATGGGAGTGACTGAATAAACTTACTGGCAATCGCTGGTTAAGGTGATGAGACACAGGTGGTGCTGCTATCGCAGGATAGAACCGACCTACCAGTCGGGTCTCAGGCAAGGACGTTTTTACTACTGTAGTAATGCCCGTTCTTTGTAGGTACACAGTAATCCTACCTCCCTCCTTTTTATATCTAAAAGTTATGGTTACGTGGAGAGAACAATTACACTACATCTACATAACTTTTAGAGAAATATTTTTGATATGCCTTTTAAAGATAAAGAAGAAGAAAGAACATATAAAAGAGAGTGGGCAAGAAGAAACGGTAAAACCCTCAAAAGAAACCAAGTGAGTGCGAAAAGAAAAAAACAAATGGTTATAGATGCAAAATCTTATGCATGTGTAATCTGTAATAAAACATACCCACATCAATGCATGGATCTTCATCACATAGATCCTGATACAAAAATATCTGGCATAGCAGAATTGATGAGGATAGCAAGTTATAAAACATTAAAAGAAGAAATTGATAAATGTGCACCTTTATGTGCTAACTGTCATAGATTGCTACATGCAGGATTAGCAGAACTTCCAGAAGATTTAGTGGTTATAGGGTAAGGTTCTAATCTCAACGATTTTATTTTTTAGAACCCGTGGTTGAATCGTGTATAAATAAATCCTAGGATAAAGTAATAAGCTAGGGTCAGAGTAAATCATGCCATTAACTCGTTTGGATAATCTTATCAGTTCAAAGACTGGTAAGTATTTGTATGTTTCACCAGATGATTTTAACGCAACCGATGCGTTGTCAAACCGAGGTAACTCGCCAATCACACCATTTAAGAGCATTCAGCGTGCCTTCTTAGAAATCGCTAGGTTCTCTTATCTACCTGGTTTTGGTAACGATAGGTTTGACCAGTTCAGTATTATGTTGATGCCTGGCATCCATTATATTGATAACCGACCTGGTTTAGTAGATACAACTGGTATTGATGAGTTTGCATTTGATCAAGTCACTCAGGCATGGGGTGCTGATCCTATTCTAGACATTTCTAACCCAGATAACGTACTTTACAAATTTAATAATACTGAGGGTGGTGCCATCATCCCTAGAGGTTCTTCTCTTGTAGGTTATGACCTAAGGAGAACAACCCTTAGACCAATGTATGTGCCTGATCCTGCAACTACTGAACGTGAAATTCCTCGCTCTGCAATTTTCAACGTTACTGGTGGTTGTTATTTCTGGCAGTTTACTATTAAAGATGGTCAGACCACATCAGAATCTCCTTTATATGATAATTCAGCAGGAACTGGTAAGGTCTATTATGATCCAACTGACTTTACTAAGTTAGCAGCACCTAATTTTTCACACCACAAATTAACAGTCTTTGAATACGCTGACAAGGAAGAACTTTCACTATTCTATAGAAAGATTGCTAAGGCATTTTCTAATTATCAACCAACTATTGATGATCCTGGCGAATTTGACTTCTCTGTTCAAGAGAACAGGATTGTCGGACCTTTGTCTGATAGTAGAGTTATTGAGAGTTTGAAGTTTACTGATGCTACTACTGATAGTAGTATTCCAGCATCTACTTCAGAGGTCGAAGTAACAACTAAAGTTGATCATGGTTACTTCCAAGGTCAGTTCGTTGCTATTGCTAACACTGAGATTGATACTGTTCTTGAAGGTATCTTCCAGATCAAAGAGATTGATCAAAATAATCCACGTAAATTTACTTACGAAGTACCTGTTGTTGTTAGTGCAATCGGAACTAATCTTTCATCAGGTGAGATAGTATCTCAACCAACATTAGGACAGAACGCACAGACACTAGCAGAAGTTGATAGTGTAGAATCTGCATCACCATATGTGTTCAACGTATCAATCAGATCTACATGGGGTATTTGTGGTATCTGGGCAAACGGTCTTAAAGCGACTGGATTTAAATCAATGGTTATCGCGCAGTACACTGGTGTGTCACTGCAGAAAGATGATAGAGCATTCATTAGATATGACGAATACTCTAACACTTGGAACCAAGCATCATTAATAGATGCATTTGCTACTGTTCCATATCATACTAAAGGTGATAGTTATTGGAAAGATGAGTGGAGGAACTTCCACGTTCGTGCATCTGATGACGCATTTATCCAAAACGTTTCTATTTTCGCTGTTGGTTTCGCTGATCACTTCTTAATGGAAAGTGGTGGTGACATGTCAATCACCAACTCTAACTCTAACTTTGGTAACACATCTTTACACGCTATTGGTTTCAAAGGATTTGCATTTAACCAAGACAAGGGTGGATTTATTACTGACATCATTCCACCAAAAGTTGTTAAGGATACAGAAGCAGCTACTAAAAAGGTTGCTTACTATACTGTTGATATTCAAGGAACAATCAAACAACCCAGTAACTATACTAAGTTGTTCTTAGGTAGCGATGATATTACTACTCCTACTGATCGTCCCGCTGCTACTATTAATGGATATAGAATTGGTGCTAAGTCTAACGAAAAATTATATGTAAAATTATCTCCTGCTGCTGGTACAGATGAGTTCTTTAATGTAGAACTAGAACCAACTGGTTTTGTTAAATACATTGCTAAAGGTACTATTCTTAATCCTAGTGGTGGTGTAGTCAATAGTGTATATGCTGATGCTGCTAACTTAATTGAAGGCAACCGTCGCATGATCCAAGAAGAAGTATTTGGATATATTCTAGAGAAATATCCTAGACTTCAAAATATTTCTTATGTTAATCCTGGTCTAAATCCTGCAGGTAATCGTTACTTTGATGCTCGTAACTTAATCCTTGCTAATAGACAAGAGATTGTTAACTCAGCATTTGACCAAATGGTTGAGACATTTGGTGTTGATAAGATTCAAGGTGTTGCTAATGGTAAGTGTAAGAGAGATATTGGTTTAATTGTTGATGCTATCGCAGAAGATCTTAGAGATGGTGGTAACTCAAATATTATTGATGCTACTAAGTTCTACTTTGATGGTGCTGGAAACCCAATCAATAATGGTTTAGTTGGTGAAGAGACACAATCTATCTACGCATTTAATAGAGCAAGAGATCTATGTAAGAAAGCTATTGCTAATTTATTAACAGTCAAGGCAGATTTATATGATCCTGATCCTAATAGTAACTTAACACCTTATGGTATCAATGCTGGTTATACTGGTTCTGCAGCAGAGGAAGCAGGACTAACAACAAATGGTGTAACCATTGATATCTCACAGAAACAAGATCCTGCAGGTCGTTACAAGGATGCACGTAATAGAATTGTTGCTAACAGAGAATTTATCTTAGATGCATCTATTGCTGAAATTTCAGTATATCATCCTGATTTCTTCCATCCCACAGATACACAGACAAACTCACAGTCAAGACTTGCTGATGCATTCCGTTTAATTAGAAGAAACTCATCTGAGATTAGAGACAAGGCATTAGCATCTATCATTCTTTCTCATCCTAACTTCTATATTCCTGGCGATCAACAGACTGACGATGGATCAAGATATGCATCTGCATATAGATTAATCCAAAACAATAAAGATCATATTGTTGATACTGCACTAGCAGAAACAACTGTTGCACACCCAGACTATTTCTTTGTTGGAGATCAACAGACTGATGCACGTTCAAGATATGCTGATGGTTATCGTTTAATACAGCAGAACAAAACAGAAATTGTAAACTCATCATGGAATGACACATTTACACAGTATCCTGCACATGGTGAATATGAAGCAAAATGTAAACGTGACATGCGTATCTTTGTTGATGCTATTGGTCTAGATTTATTTGTTGGTGGTAATAAGTACGCACGTAAGTTTATCCAAGAATACTTTAACATCGCTGGTGATGCATGGATCTCTGGTGGATTACAAGGAGAGGAAGCAGAAAGTATATTTGCATTTAATAAGGCAAGAGATTATATGAAGTTGGCAGTTGCAAACCAACTTAGCATTACTGACCCAACTGTTACACCAGGTCCTGCACAATATAACGGTGGCGGTTTAGATATTCCTAATACTAATGCTGGTGCATGTGATGATGTTCAGTCTGCTATTGTAACTCTTACTGACATTGTTACTACACAAATTGCTGCTGGTAATCTTAGTGCACTTCCTGCAGAGACAGCATACATCGCAGGTCCTGGCGAAGCTAAGTGTCGTAGAGACATTGGTATCTTAGTTGATGCTATTGCACTTGACGTCTTCATGAGAGGTAATGTATACACATGGAGGTTCTGTGCAGAATTCTTCGATGATGCTAACACACCTTCATTCTCATTTAACTCAGCAGTATACAATACCAACTTTGGTAAAGCTGCTGAAATGATGAAGAAGGCGATTACCAATCAACTTTACGAAAAAGATTTATTCAGAACAGCAGATAACGCACCTGGTTCATCATATGGTCAGTTATCTAGAGACTTCTCACCACATGGTGCTTCCTATACTGCATCTACTGGTGATTTAATTATCGATATTGCCAACCATGATTTAATTGTTGGTGATCGTGTTAAGATTGCAGATAATGCATTGACATTTACTTGTGGTCAAGACAACCATTCTACCAATCACGCATACCCTCGTTCTACAGATCCAGCATCTGGACAATATCTTGAGATTACTGCTGCTACCACAGATAGCATCACAGTCAATGTTGGTACAACTGCTGCTGTTACTTTCACTCCTACTAATGGAACTTATGATCCTGCGACTGGAGATTTAGTATTAACAATAGGTTCTCACACCTTAGCAACTGGAACAAATATTAGCATCGCTGATAATTCATTGAAATTTAAGTGTTCAATGGATGATTATGGTACAGTACACACATATCCAAGAGCTACTGACCCTGTATCTGGTGAAGCAATAGAAATCACAGCAACAACAACAGATAGTATTACAGTCAACGTTGGTCAGTCACCTCTCGTACAGTTCACTCCAACTAATGCTACATACTCACCTACAACAGGTATAATGGAGTTGACTATTGGTGATCACAGTCTACGTGGTGCTGATAGATATACTCCTAGCAATGCTGCATATAATCCTACCAGTGGTATTATGACAATTACCATTGCAAACCATGGTTTTGCAAATGGTAACGTAGTTAGAATTGATGATGATGCATTGACATTTACTTGTGGTCAAGATAGCAATGCTACTAACCACTCATATCCTCGCTCTACTGACCCAGTTAGTGGAATGTGGATCCCCATTTCAAATGTAACTCAGAATACATTTGATGTACAGGTGCTAAGAGATGCTCCTTCTACAAACACAACTCCACACGCATTTGTTTCTGCTGCTGCTAACAGTGTTACATTCCCAAGAGATAGTATTAAGTTAGCAGATAATGCTGTTACCTTTACTTGTGATCAAGATGGCAACACAACTAACCACAGTTATCCTAGAGCAGCCACAGCAACTTTAACTGTAACAGGTGCTGACTACGATCCACAGACTGGTGTAATGGAAATCACCATTGCAAATCATGGATTAAAGAACAATGAACAGGTTAAGTTTGCAGATGATTCATTAACATTTACTTGCTTAGAAGATAGCAATGCAACTCAGCATACATATCCAAGATCAAGTGACCCAGTAAGTGATAAGTGGTTAAAGATATTCAATGTACAGACAAACACATTCCAAGTACAAGTATTAGATGACGTTCCATCTACAAATATTACTGCTCATACATTTGTAAGTGCAAGTGCTAATGGTCTATCATATAAGAAAGACCCATTCCAAGACAACTCTATCTACATCGAGGAAGTTCCTAGCACAGCTGCTACAGTAACTGATGCAACATACAATGCTGCTACTGGTGTAATGGTAATTACCAGTGCTGCTCATGGTCTTTCAAATGGTAATAAAGTTAAATTTGAATTAGGATCTCTAACATTCAGCTGTACTAAAGATAATAATGCAACAACTCATAGTTACCCACGTGTAACAGACCCAGTATATGATGAGTGGTTGACTGTTTCCAATAAGACTAACGATACATTTGAAGTCAATGTGGGTGTTGCTGTTTCTAATGCTCAGTATGATCATACATTTGTATCTGCTACTTCTAATGGTTTACTTAAGCAGTCTGGAACTATCAAGATATTTGTACAAAAATCACCTGAGGTAACATATACACCAACTACAGGAACAACATATGATCCTAACACAGGATTGATGGTTCTTGAGATTGGTAATCATAGTTTGACTGCTGGTACAAGTGTTAGATTAGCACCTAATTCATTAACATTCAGTTGTGGATTTGGTGGTGCTACTGGTGCAGCTGCTGAGAAGTCATATCCTAGATCAAATGGTAATGACCCATTCTATAATACTTCGATTGCAATTCAGTCAGCAACTGCTACTACAATCACACTTCAAGTATTAACAACAGTTCCTTCTACAAATACTGACCCACACACATTTGTATCTGCGACTGCTGGTGCAGTTATAACTGGTGGTGACTACGCACATACATTCGTAAGTGCACTTAATAACTCAGTCAAGACTGGTGGAACTTACACTCACGTATGGGCTGGTGCTGATACTAATGCAGTTGTAACTGGTGGTGATTATCCACATACATTTGTAAGTGCTGTACCTAATTCAATTAACTTTGCTGGTAACACTGCTAATCAGTTGACTGATGCACAACCATTCTTATGTTCTGATGTTCAATCAGCGATTGATAATCTTAACAGTATTGTTCAAACAGTCATGTCTAATGGTGACCTCAGCACAATGCCTACTGAGGTTAACTATGGTTACGGGCAAGGTCCTGGCGAAAGTAAGTGTGCCCGTGACATTGGTTACTTCATTGATGCTATATCAGTCGATATGTTCTGTGAAGGTAACAGACATACTAAAGAATTTGTTAGACAATACTTCACAAATGCCACAACACCATTGTCTAATGGTCTTGTAGGTGAAGAGGCAGAAAGTGTGACTGCATTCTCGACTGCAATCAATGAAATGAAGAGAGCGATTTATAATAATCTCTTCTATAAAGATCTCACAGTCACTGAAGGTAATGCCAACTACAATGGTTCTTTCCCTGCTGTAGGTACACCATCTAATGCAACCTACGATGGTACAACTGGTGTATCCACAATTACAATTGCTGATCATGGTTTAAGTAATGGTGATCAAGTTAAGTTTGTTGATCGTTCACTTACTTTCACTTGTTCAATGGATGGTCAAGTCTCTGAAAAGACATATCCACGTGTAGGTGACCCTAACTTTAATACTGCAATGACAGTATCTAACGTAACTCAAAATACATTTGATGTTACTGTTGGTGCATCTCCTATTGTTCCATTCAATGTTTCTAACGCTACATATGAACCTTCAACTGGTGACATGGTTCTTACTATTGGCAACCATACACTTCCAGTGGGCACTAGCATTAAACTTGATGATGAATCTCTTACATTTACATGTGATAAAGACAATAATGCAACTCAACATTCTTATCCTAGAACATTAATTGATTCAGATACTATTGAGACTGCTGAATATGATCCTGCTACTGGTGTTCTAACTTGTACTATTACTAATCATGGTTGGAAAAATGGTAGTAAAGTTAAATTTGATGATAACTCAATCACATTTACTTGTGGTTTAGATAACAATGCAACTAATCATTCATATCCAAGACCATCTGATCCTATTAGTGGCAAGTGGATCCCAATTTATGATGTAACTGCTGATAGATTTAGACTTCATATTGGTGTTTCTTCTGATACTTCTGCACATACATTTGTATCTGCAACAACTAATGGTATTAAGAAGAAGCAGGACAGAACATATGATACTGCTGTACCTATTACTGCAGCGACTAATGATACAATCACAGTTAATGTGGGTGGCGTAGATTCAAATAAAACATTTACTCCAACATTTGCTACTTACAATCCTAGCAATGGTTGGTTAGAACTTACTATTGGTACTCATAGTTTAGATGTTGGTGAGGGCGTTGTTCTTAAGGACAACTCTATTACATTTACATGTGATAAAGATAGTAACGCTACTAATCATTCATATCCAAGATCAACTGACCCTGCATCTGGAACTTCCATAGCAATTATTGCTAAGACTGATACTACAATCACAGTTAATGTAGGACAGTCTGCACCTGCTGATCAGTACGTTCATACATTCGTTGAAGCATCTACTGACGCTGTAATGTACAGTCCATTATCTGTACATACATTTGTATCTGCAACAACTGGTGCTGTTAAATCTGGTGGTGACTATTCACATACATTTGTGTCTGCTACTACTGATGCTGTTCTTAAGGTTGTCTCCTCTCCTGTTGATAGACAAGATCCAGCTGCATGTTCTGATGTACAAGCAGCAGTTGATACACTAGGAACTATTGTTACTGATGCTATTACTGCTGGTAACATCACTGGTGGTATCTGGAATACTGCAGATAATACTGGTACGTTTATACCTGGCGAAGCTAAGTGTCGCAGAGACGTAGGTATTATCGTTGATTCTATTGCACAAGATCTCTGGTTTGGTGGTAACGAATATACTCTTGCATCTACTAAAGAATACTTCAAGGGTAATCAACTTATTGCTAACGGTGTAGACAACGAAGTCATGCCTGCTATCACTGCATTTAAGCGTGCTGCAGACTTGATGAACCGTGCAGCAAACAACCAATACTATGATCGTGATCTCAGTATCACATTAGATGCTGTTGGTGATCCAACTATCGTTGGTGACATTGAGTGTGATGCACATAGAGTTGTTCTACTCAACAAAGAATTTATTGCAGAGGAAGCATATCAACGTATGCTCGCTGTATATCCTTCATATACACCACAGGCAGGTAACACTAAACAAGATTGTTTAGATGATGTATATGATATTCTACGTGATGTAATGTGGGATGTTAAGTATGGTGGTAACTCTAAGACATATGATATTGCTAAGATCTACACTACTAACGTAGCTAACGGTGCAACCATTGAAACATTCATTGATGCTGAACGTGATGAAGCAGCAAGAGTAGTCACTGAAGCAAAGAACATTGCAATTCAAGTATTAAACAATGAGACAGTAACAGTTTCTTCTGGTAACTCACTATCTCAAATCAAAGATCCTACAACTGTAGAAGATTGGGATGAAGGTGAACTACTACCTAAGTGTGGTTCAGCAGTTGCTGCTGTTGATACCTTGATGGGTATGATCATTCAAGCAATCGGAACTGATGCTGGTGTTGGTACATTAACTGCTACTAGAAATACTGGTAACCCTGTTTCTGATCCAATCTATGAGACTTCAGTTAACTTAACTGCTGTTACTTCTAATACATTATCATTTAATGTTGGTGCGTCTGCAGCTGGTGATCAATATGTACATACATTTGTATCTGCTCTTCCTGGTGCAATTGTATCTGGTGGTGCATACGATCATAGATTTGTAAGTGCTGCTGTCGGTGCAATTAATGTATTTGGTACTGGTCAACAACTAACACCTGTCAATGCAACATACGATGCTGCTAGTGGTGACATGGTGTTCTACTTCGGTGAAAGACATCTTTTAACTACCAGCAATCAAATTAATTTTGATAATAATTCATTAACATTCAAGTGTTCAATGGACGGATATAGTTCTAATAAGACATATCCACGTGCTGCAGATCCTGTTGCTGGTCAAAATCTTAATATTACTGCAGCAACAAGCACATCATTTACTGTTAATGTCGGACAATCTCCATTAGTTGAGCATGATGTGACTGCTGCAACTTATGATCCTTCTACTGGTTTATTTGTTGTTACTACATCTGCTCCACATGGTTTAAGTATAAACACAGGTGTTAGAGTTAAGACTGAGAGTTTATCATTCAGATGTGATAAAGATCAGAACCAGACAGTTCATTCTTATCCTCGTGCTTCTAAGGCAAATCAACCTACTGCATACTCATTAGGTAACTGTTCTGATGTGTTACAAACAATCGATACTTTAGTTGGTATTGTTTCTGATGCACTTTATGCAGGTAATCTAGACAATCTACCACCTCTAAGCAATGGTAACTGGGATTGTGCAAACGTACGTTCTACTATTGAGAACTTGTTTGACATCTTTACTGATGCTATCAGCACTGGAAGCATTAATAATTTACCACCTATTAATAAAGGTGACTTTACAATTAACAACGAAGCATCTAAGTGTTTCCGTGATGTTTCTTACATCGTTGATGCTGTTGTAAATGACTTGAGACTTGGTGGTAACCAGAACAGTATCCAAGCTGGTGAGGCATACTACGTTGGTAACAGTCTAACTTACATCGATGGTGAGAGAACTGAAACCATTGATGCATGGAACTATGTTGGTCAGATCGCAACTGCTGCGATGCGTAACTTTGATGTTCTTGCATACAATTGTTCCACAACTGCTGGTAGTGCAATCGTTGATGTTAACGATACTCGTGGCATCATCATTGGTATGAGTGTCAAGGAATATGATAACTCTGATCCAGTCAACCCTGCATATGTTAATGGACTGTTACAAGACGGTGCAACTCCAGTATATACTAACATTCCTGACGGTGCATTTGTTAAACGTATTGTTAGCAACACACAGATTGAACTTGGTGTAGAGAACTCAAGATTAAATGATGGTAATACTGTTAATGCACAGTTAACTAGCAGTACTACTGAACTATACTTTGTATACGAGAAAGGTGCTTGGGCAGATACATTACCATCAACAGTAAGAGTAGGTCCTGAGAACACAGGTCCTGATGTCATTCAAGATACATTAGTTTCTCCTAGTTACAGAGAATGCTCTGGTACTGCTGATGCTATCGAAACTTTAGTTGGTTGTATCACAACTATCATTAATAGTGGTCTTGGAACTGTAACTCTACAAGAGCAAACAGTCAATACAGCACTATTAGCATCTAGAGCAACAGTATTTACTATTGATACTACTGGTTTAGGACCTTCTAACCCACATAACTTTGAGACTGGTACTCCAGTCAGACTTGTACCACGTCCTCGTTTTGATGTTACAACTGGTCAGTATGTTGATGTTGATAAGCGTCTTGTTAGATTACCTAACGGATTTGAAACTAACAGAACATACTATGTAATTGCACCAGGTAGAGTTACACAACCAGAAGACTTTAGTGGCACTACATTCTTCGATGGCAATGATCAGACTAGATTGATGCTTGCAACATCTAAAGAGAATGCAGCTGCTGGTATCTACATCTATGCATCTGAGACAGATAGTATCGATCAAGATGTTGAGATCGATCTTTATCAATTCATCTTAGATGATAGATATGATCTTCATAACTACACTGCTACTTTAGCAAGTGCAACATTTGTTCAAACTGATGTATCTCACATCTTTGATAAACCATCTGCATCTACAACACCACAAAAATGTTTCTTCAGAGCATCTGAAGGTGGTGAGTTACCTGCAGTAGCTACAACTTATGCAAACAATCCTAATGTTGCGGTTGTAGATAGTAGTTCATCTAACTTTGGTAAGATCAATCCAAACAAAGAGTTCTTTGCTCGTTACCAGACTAATAAGAAGTTCAGTATTCACTTAACTCATGCTGACGCAATCAACAATGTAAATCCAATTTCATTCGTTGTAACGACTGCAGACTTCCAAGTCTATGCTAACAAGCGTAGAACACCTATGAAGTATGACCCAACATTTACCGATAGTGTAACTGATGATGGTAAGTGGTACATTCAGTGTAAGGATAACGTAACTAGTGCGACTGATAGTGTCAAGAAAAATGACATATTCTGGAGAATTAATGAGCCTGATTACGCTGATACTCCAAGAACCACTGATATGTGGTATGAGCGTCTTGATGATACTCGTGAGGCAGATGAAAGAACATACAAATTACGTATGGTCATTCCTAAGTACCTTGAGAATGCTAGAGATCCTATAAATGGTTTCGTTCTTAAGACAAGGACTGATGACACACGTAGACTTGTTCCTCAGAAAGTATTACTCAAACCTGTAACTGGTACAGTTTATGGTGCTCGTTTCGAGAACCCAGTACAAGCTGGTGAGCGTATTGGTTTCACTTCTGAAGAGTTTACATCACAAACTCTTAATACTGATGCTGCATATGATCCATATAAGAAAGATCAAACAGGTGGTGGAGTTGAATACCGTTCATTTGCTCGTTTCTCATCTGGTGTTCAAGCAACTATTCAATCTGGTCGTTATGTAGAGGATGCTCTTGATCCTACAATTAAGTATCTAGAACTGACACTATTTGATCACACAATTGACACACTTAACTTCTCTGGTTTAAGTAATGAAATATTGACAACAGTTAAGATTACTGCTCCTCAAGGTGGTAGTTTCGTTGCTAATAAGACTAAAAACTCATCATTAGATGAAAATACTGCTTCATTCTCTGGTAATTCTTCTGGTAATTGTAGTATTCATGCTTACACCAACGTTGGCGGTGATCACTATCTAATCATCAAGAATATTCGCGATGGTGTTCTTGAGTACAGCGAGTTCAATAACACTAGATTTACTCAAGGTAATGTCTTTGCTGACATGCTTGAAGATCAGGATATGGGCAAATCGCTACCTCTAAAAACACATATCCGAAAAAATTATCCGCAGTATTTTTACAAGCAAAACGGTGCTAACGTTTACACAATCACACCTGGTGATCGTATTCAAGATAGTGCTGGTATTGAATACTATGTTGATAGTGTTGAAGATACAGGAATTATCGATGATACATTCTACATCTTTGGATATGAGACATTACAGAAACGTATATCAGGTCAGCAAGATGGTATCTACTATCTAACTGCATTACGTGGTAATATTTCTCCATTCCCAACTGGTCCTGGCGTAATTAACAACTTTAAGAAATTTAAGTTCTCACAACCAGTCAGCAAACTATATCCTCTAAACTATAGAAACGATCCCCTTTGGTTCAAGAACTCTGGTACAACTCAGGCAGAGAAAGATTACTATGCAAATCTAATTGACCCACCACAAGCATACTCTGCTGCTGATAACTATATTCACGGTTTAGTTACAGTTAACGACTTCAAGGGATCAACAACTAGAGAACTTGTTGAAGATTTACTTAACAACCCTGCATTTATCTTTAATACCTACACTGGTGATAATCAGATTAAGGCACAAGATGGTAATGCTACATCTGGTTCTGAAGATCGTAAAATTCCAATTGCTGGTGATAGCACAGTTGTTACGGATCAGAAGTATTATGTTGAACTTAGACGACCATCTATCGCAAGAGCAGGAAACCACACATTTGAATACCTCGGTTTTGGTCCAGGTAACTACTCTACTGGTCTACCTGCTAGACAAGAAGTTGTACTCACACCTGACGAAGACTTCTACGCACAGTCTAAGAAAGAAGACGGTGGTATTGTATTCTACACTGGTATCAACTCACAAGGTGACTTGTATATTGGTAATAGAAGAATTAATGCTATTACTGGTGAGGAGACATTTATTGACAGAGCAACACTTGCAGATGATGGAGATCCAGATGACGTAATTGGTGGTCTAGTTACTACATTTGATACTCCTGTAACATTCAACCAGAATATCACAATCGTTGGTGGTGATGGATCTCTCGTTAACTCAGTTGAATCTCCTATAGTTCTCAACATTCAAGAGGGTGACTTTACACAGGTCAAGAACTCACTAATTATTCGTTCTAATGTTTCTGCTACTGAAAACAATGTACCAATACTTCAAGGTGGTATACCTCAGGATGATAGATTAAACAGAACTACAGGATTTACTCCTCCTACTGCTGGTGACATTACTATCAGTAAGAACAAAGTTAAATCTGCTGTATTTGAAATTACTCCTATTTGGTATCCAAGAGCAAGAGGATACAAGTTCTTTACTCATGGTGACAACACTGGTTTTGGTATTAATAAGACACCAAATCAAACTAACTTAGTTGCTTCTGGTGGATCAAGAATTGACGCAGATCAATTTGTAGAGTATGGAAACTCTGGACAACTATTCCCAAGTGCAGGAGACTTCTTATTCAAGGGTGCTCAAGTCAATCAGACTGGATCTCTTGGTTGGATCTTTGCTGATGGTTTCACTAAAATATCTGATACCACTATTGATCAACTTATAACTGATGGTTCTAATCGTGTTAAGATTACATGGTCTGGTGCTATTAACAGTGCATTAAACATCACCAGTGGTTCTCAAATTAGATTTATTGACTATGTTCAAAGTGGTAGTGATGTTATAAATCCTGCATTTATTAATGGTACATGGTCTATTGTTTCACCTGATGGTGATGCATTCTCCGTTAATAACAATTATGTACATATTCAATTAGTTGACCCAATTGGTGCAGGTATTAGATCTTGGTCTGATGTATTATCTGGTTCTGGATCATCTAATCCACAAATCTTGTTCTCTCAACAAGTATGGAAAGAAGTTGGTGTTCTAGGTGCTGAAGCAATTAGAACTGAGACAAGCACAATTGGTGATTACAAGTTAGGTATTAACACAATCACACGTGCAGCTCATGATGCATTGGATAATGCGTGGACAAGTGGTGATACAGATCCAAGAGCAAACTTAGATGTTGTTGGTAACGCATTCATCAGTGGTACAACAACTGATGATTTCTTAGATCATACAAACTTTGCTGATCGCAACAAAACTGCTATGGATGATGCATTCATAGTTGGTGGTGACAGTGATTCTCCTAGTGCTTATGCAACATTCCGTGTTGCTACTACAAACGGTGGTCGTGTTGGTATCAATTGCAATAACTCTGAACTAACCAGAGATTTATGTGTACAGGGTACATCTTATTTCACAGGTGATGCTAAATTCATAGAGGACATCGAAGTTAATGGTAGTGGTGGTGTTGTTGCTGAGGTTAGAACATCACAGACAACAGGCACAGTCAGACTATTTGATGATAGTACATTCGTTGGTGGTGATAACACTGCTGGAATGAACTTTGCAGGTTGGGCGAAGACCATTAAGATTGGTAGTGGTACTACTGCAAATCAGTGGATTTACATTGGTGACAGTTCTACTGGTGATAGTATTATCAAAGTTGGTAATTCTGCTGATCATTCTAATCTATTCCTTGGTGATATTGGTGATGACGCCAGTTACATTTCTAAGGTTCAGATTGGTGGTGCATATGGAAATAACTCCTCTAACTCTTATACACTGATTGGTACCAGACAGACAAGTCTTGCTGGTGACCTATTAATTGGTGCTAATAAAACAATTGGTGGTGATGAAACTGATCCTACTCAAGTTGTTACTGTAAGAACTGAGGCAGGTGTTCTTAACTTCTTCACTACACAAACACAGACAGTTAACTTTGCTACTAACGCATCTCTAATCACTATTGGTGGTCAGGGTGGTAGTACAACAATTAGAAACAACTTCATTGTTGATGCTAATGCACGTTTCAATGCTGACATCAAACTTTGTGGTGGTAATGCATCATACTCCTTTGTTGGTGATAGAGCACAACTTGGTACTGATGACTTTGCTCATGCCAGTGGTGAACTTGGGAACAACACATTCAATAGTAATATTGACATTATCAATGTTGCTGTAATTCCAGTTGCTGATCCTAATTCTCCAACAACAGCAGAAGTCTCTGATGGTTTCAACAGAGTTGATACTGCTGGTGCTGGTGTATGGGGTGGAACTAACTTCCAAGAAAGTAAGACTGGAGCAGGTGCTGAAGGTGCTGATCTACCAGCAATTACTGGTGATGAGTTCTATCTCCCAATGAAGTATGCACCAACTCCATACTTCCAAGCAGGTGATTACTTATTAATTGATACAATTCCTACTGGATCTGGTGCTACAGAACGTTATCCAGAACTTGTCAGAATTACTGAAGATGGTTTATCTGGTGCTGGAGCTGCTCCTTTCTACCTCAAGGTTAGGCGTCATCCACTAGGATCTTTCACCAAGTATAAGTTGAACCTAGTTGGTAAGGAATATCTTGATAATCACCAAGATGCAACCGATGTTTGGAAATGTAATTTAGCATTTGATGCTACATGGACAACTCAACCTGTTGATGCAACAGGTCCTCAGGATAACTTCTACTTATCTCAGTTTGGTGGTGGTTTAACAACTGATGATTACGTCATTGTTGATCGTGAGGATACTAATAATGATGGAGACTTTAATCAAGGTGAAATTGTTAAGGTTGTAACTCCACTAGATCAAGTATCTAAGAAACTGGTTGTTACTAGAGGATGTGATACTGGAAATGAGACAGATGTATTTGTTGTCGATAGTGTCACTGGTGATATCATCATGGGTGATCCAAGCGATGAAGATTCTATTCTTAACATTTATGGTTCACTTAAATTAGAAGGCGGTTGTGGTACTACACCTATCGTTAACAATATCTTTGATGAACTTGAAGATACTGCAGATGATGCAAAACTAACGTTAGCTAATAGAAACTTCACTACATTTGAAGTCAATACTTGTATGGGTGATACCGTAATTGGTAACCCATGGGGTTGGGTCTGGGCGTTACAAGGTAACTGGTCAACAACTCCTGCTGCACATCTTACAACTGATAATGTATTTGTATATACGTATGAGGTTACAACTGTACAGGCAGATGGTCCTCAAACAACACTAGGATCTGTTTTATCTGCTGGTCAACAGAACTACATGGTTGTTAACAAGATTTCTGCTTTCCAAAAAGGTGATATGCTTCTAGTATATCAAGGATCAACTAAGGCAGAGATTATAACAATCACTGATAATCCATTTACTGATGTAAACACAAGTGAAAAACGTGTACCATTTAATCCAAACACTGACTACTCTAGTGGTGGTCGTGCTCAAGAAACAACTACTGCACAACAATTTGATATTGGTGCTGTTGTTGTCAAGATTACTAGGGATTCTAGAACTACTAATCTATTAGAAGACATTCCAGCAACTGGTAGAACTGTAGCACCTTCTCCTAATAATAATCCTGACAGAGTTGTTCTTAAACTTGCTAATGGTGATTTGGTTGCTCAAAAACTTGACTATGAACAGTTTATCAGAATTGGTAATGAGTTCTTCTTACCTGATAGTATTGATGGTAGTACAGACCAAGCGTTTGGTGTTAAGATGCCTAAGAGCATCAGAGATGCATATGATGTTAATGAACCAGAAGCAAGTATTAGAAGATACTTTGGTGGTGGTAGATTAAGAACTCATGATGATATTAATATGACCAGTGGTAACCTCAGGATGTTTGGTACCGATGGTAAAACATTAATATTCAACGTTGCTAATGATGATGGACATCCAGGTGACGGTGCTATCCTCGATCCACTTACTGGTAAATCTGGAATGTACCTCAATGGTAGAGCAGATATCTTTGGTCAGTTAAGAGTATTCAATCAGTCTTGTCAAGAGAACGGAATTTGTAGTAATGAGCTGCAGTTCAGAGTTCAGAATGAAGACGGTTCTGTTGAAATGGGTGCATCACTTTACATTAAGGGTCAGATATCAGCAATAGCAGATACCTCATCTGAAGTCATACACATTGATAATTTAGGTGCTGCTGGTAACACTGGTGCTGGTCCTAAAGACTTTATCATGTATCAAGATGGATCTATTGATGCGTTTGGTATTAATAGATACTACAATTCTAATGGTGGTCGTCGTTGGACATATGTACCAGCATCTACCACAGGACTTGGACAAACTGTTGACAACCCACTACAACCTAATGGTAACTACCTAATCAACCCATCATCTAATGGTAACATGATTGTTTACTTACCTGATGATGCACAAACAGGTGATATGATTAGGTTTATTGATATTAGTGGTAATTTATCTTATAACGCTAGTTTCATTATTCGTGCAAAACCTCTTGGAACAACAGCTGTTCCTATCCAAGGTGATGTTACTGGAACAAAAGCAACTGCAGGTTCTGGTGCACCATCAACTCTCGCATGGGCATCAGGTGAAATGATTGTTCAAACACGAAACGCATCCTTCGGTCTTGTTTATGTTGGTGTGAGTGATGCAGTAGGAGATCCAAACGCATCTGAAATTCCAACAGACTTACGCGGTTGGTGGTTACAAGAACTATAAACTAACATGGCAGTACGATACGGTATCATAAAAATGATGAAGGTTGCCAAAGTTGGCACCATCATGCCTTGGAGTGGGGATGGTAACGAAGGTTTCGCACTCTCTAATGTTCCCAAAGGATGGATCCTTTGTGGTGGACAATTAGAAGAAGCTTCGAGATATCCTTTACTAGCATCAACCATAGGAACTACGTATGGTTCAGACGGACAATTTAGTGGTAATTTTCCCGAATATGAGGGAAAATTTCGTCTACCAAATATGTCATTAAAAATGCCTATTGACCTAGAACCTGAGTATCTATTAGAGACAGATTATCAGTATGGACAGGCAGATGCATATAATGTATTAGTTACTAACAGTTATACTGGTGACGCACTGGTTGATGGATTTGGTAGTATTAGTTTACAAGCACCTATTCCTATTACGATTTCTGCTAATTGTGATATTGATTTTAGTGTTGATGCAACACTTGTGTTATCTGGAAAGATGACCAATATCAGTATATCTCCACCTGATTTTAGTGCAACAGTTTATACAATTAATAGAAAGTTGGGTATTAACCATACAAAAGGTCATAATCATCCTGGCACATATTCTAGATCAACTGCACAATTTTCTGGTCCTCAACCATTTGAACCTCCAAGAATACAAACAGGTGGTGGTATTACTGGTAACTGTGTTACAGACTTTGGTTATTCTGAATGTCAGTTGCAAAGTGCTTCGACTGCACCAAACTGGCAAAATGGTAGAGTTCAATTGACATTTTATGGTTCTGAACAACGTGAATATACTTTACCAACTACTGATAAATTTTATAATTTTCAAGGATCAGAATATTGGTCAAAAGTTCCTGCACAGAACTGGCCACCATCTGAGCATCCATCTGGTCTTGCTCCAGAATCTAATCTAGATTACTTATACAATGGTACAACATTTACCGATTTCTTTAATGTCTCACAATCAGATATAGTTACAACGCATGCACAGGATGCATGGACTGGTTTGTTTCCTAAACCTCTTGAATCTGGTAATAGAAGAAACTATTTTGGTCCTATTGTCAACTACGATCCAGAAACCGCATCACCTCATCAAATCACTGGTGTAACAATTACCACTGGAGCAAACAAGATTACTTTACCTGCAGGTTCTGACCTTGGTGCTGCATATGAATTAGATTCTGTTGTTCCATTGATGTGGGTTTATGGAGGACCTCTTCGTCCAGGTACACAAATTACCAGAATAGTACGTGAATCTGGTACAGATATATCAAATTATGTGTATGAATTAGAATTGTCACAACCATGTAACAATACTGTGACACTTACCAATCAAACTTTGAATTTTAGACATGGCACATTTCCAACTACGACAAATAATCTTACTTCTCAATTAGATCCTAACAGTTCAACTTACCTAGGTCACAACCATGGTAGTTTTGAAATTGTTCAATCAAAAGGATCTCTTCAAGCACCAGCAACATTTCCAGTTAATGATATTTCTATAGGTACAGTTGCTCCAGATAATATTGATAATGCACTAAATATTATTGCTGAGGTTTCAATGCCAGCTCTCATTTGCACATTTATAATCAAAGCGTATTAACATGCCAGTAATTCTATCAAGAGAAAAATCAAAATATGGATCTGGGGTTGGTACAATTATTTGCTGGCCAGTAGAACTTACTTCCAGTAATCCTAATAATGAAGATAATATTAGGAAATTACCTGCTGGATATTTAAAATGTGATGGAAAAGTATACAAGGCAGAAGAATATCCACAATTAGCAGAAATTTTAGGCGTTGGACTTGCTTCCAAGTTTGCTCGTAGAGATATTTTAGATCAGTTTATTGATACTGTTGATGAAGATGAGTTTGTAGTTCCTGATTTAGGTTCTAAATTTTTAAAACCAACTACTGGTGGTTCAGCTGGTTTGTATATTAATATTGTTAAAAATGATCAGTCAGGACAAGAAAGAAGACGTTCTGGCATGGGTATCGAATCGTCTGCAATTGCTGGATCTACAACGGGAAATACTACAGTTATTCCCGTAAGTTATACAGGTTCATTTACCGTTCCATCGCAAGAAATTCCACTTCAAGGTAAACCAGCATGGTCTAAAGGAACTGGTGGATTTACTGACAGTGAAGCGGTAGATAGTCAAGCATTACACGCACACATGCATTTTTCTCAAACAAATAGATTGAGAATTAAAACTACAAACGAAATTACGCAAGCACAAGCACAAGGTATTGGATCTTACTATAACGCCACAACTATTCCAATAGAAATGTGGTTAGATAAGACAAGATATAATCAAAATGCATCAAATCCAAAGGGAAGTAATCAACAACCATGTTGGGCAATTGCATCTGGTGCTGCATCAAGAAATCCATCTGACGCTGTTGAATCTAGTTTTGGATTTGAGGTTGTTTATTCAAACTATTGCTATGACTTAAGGGGTGCTGCTGGATTAAATTCTATGAGATATTATTGTTTGTTAACTGCAAATACAGATTTTAATTTAACTAATATAACCAATCCTGGTAATCCACCTAACTTTATTAGTTTTGGTCTTGGATTTGGAACTTGTTCCCAACAAGATTCTGGATTTGATGACAATGAGGTAGGTACAGTTCCTGCAACATATATTGCTGGTGCACAAGGAGTTCCTGAGGACTGGCAAGGTGTAAGTCTTGCTGATGTTTTACCACTTAACCAGAATAGCGATAGTAAATCAGGTGTAGCATATCCACAAGTCAATAATGTGTTATCTGATGTTGAAGAATTAGTTCAAACTACTGGAGATCCAACTATACATAACCATAAAATTTTATTAGATATTGGAACTCATACATATAAAATTAAGACAAATGGTTTTCTATTATCTCCAGATAATTTACAAACCACATTGACACTTCAAATTGATCAAGTGGCATCATTAGATCAAGTGACTAGTCCTTATATTATTATGGAATATTTAATTAAATACTAGAGACAATGACTGTAGCAATTAATCCTAAGTACAGAAATACTCGTGAAAATTACTATTCTGACAAACAACCAGATAGTCAAAGTATTGGAACTATTGTACAAGTTTTAAAATCTACTGATGATTCATATGATCATCAATATGTTCCCTCTTTACTACCTAACAGTGGTGGATCTACAAAATATGATGAGGTTACTGGAGATGCAGAACCTGAAATTAATCCTGAATATCAATATCCTGGTTTTATCTATTGTGATGGTGCAGAATATAATATCATAGATTATCCTGCATTATATGAAGCAATAGGGAATGATTATGGTGGTATTGCTAGTGACGGTATTGATGTTATAACAAGTAATCTAGGTTGGACTGGAACTATTACTGGATTAATTGATCCTCCTCCCTCTGGTGAAAATCAAATATTTGAAGATATTCCACCTGTTCAAGCAACATGTGAGATAATTGTTGCTGCAAATCAAATTGTAGGTATCGAAACACTTAATCCTGGCAGAGGTTATGATGTCAATAATCCTCCAACAATTACTTTTACTTCTTCAAATGGTAATAGTGGTCTTGGTACTGTAACTTACAATATAAGAATTAGTGCAGATGTTGGACAAATCACCTCCATCAATAGAAATAATATATGGAAATACTGGCCAGACCAGTACATGGGAACATTCAAAGTTCCTGATCTTAAAGCAAAAAGAATTGTTGGTAACGGTCCTGTTTATGGTAATAACACTCCAAACGTAGGTAACTCAGACTTAGGGGTGGGAGTTAATACCATTGATGGTAACTGGTACATGGATAAACTTGCTCAAAAACAGCAATTTTCTTTGGGTAATATCACAACTACAAATTATAGTGGTGTTGTAGATACGGTAGAAGGATCTATCATAGGTAATCAAGTAGTTAGTGTAACTCTTGCAGAGAAAAAACTTGCAGGTCCTCCACAACATAGTCATTTCTTATTTCACTCTGAAGTGCCACAAGATGTTGGTATGCCACTAACAGTATCAGGTGAAAGGTATGCGGTTCATTATAAACCATCTACAGGTAAAGTTAATCAATTTACTCCTCCTTCTGGACAACAATTTCAACATGGACATGTTTTGTCTAAAGCACCAATATTAGATGCTAGTGTTGGTACATATGATATCTACAACTGGTCTGGTGGTGATGAGCAATCTGGATCTATTAAAGAAGAAGGTTATTACTATGCTTCTGGTGGTGCTGGTGCTGGTTCATTTGTTGAACAAACAGGATATGGATCACCCATAATAAAAACATTTACTTCTGGTAGTTTGATTGGTGGTAGACCTATTGTTACAGGTGGAGTTCCAATATATGATACAGATGAGGTAATATATCAAACTGCAGGTAGTTTCAATGTACAAGTTCCTGCTGATATAGATGAGGCTGAGGTTACTTTAGTAGGTGCTGGTGGATCAGGTGCTGTGTATTCTAATGATGGAAATAACGGTGGTACTTCGAGATTGGATATTGCAGGTGGTTCTATTCTTAGATTAGACTGTGGTGGTGGACAAAAAGGTGGTGCTGCTAGTACAAACTCAGGAGGAACAGGTGGTGCTTTCGGTGCAAATACTATTACAGGATCAGGTTCTGGTAATGTTACTGTTCTTCAACAAGGTGGTGGATCAGGATATGCAGGTGGTGACGGTGGTAGCGGACCTTATTGGAAAAAACTTTTAGCTGATCCATCTGATACTCCTGGCGATGCTGAGGGATCAGCAGGAGAAAACCCAACAGGTAGAGATGGAACAAAAGGACGTACTAGAGTTATAAACAATACAGTAGATGTAGAGTATAATTTTGGTTATGATTCGGGAACTCAAACTTGGACTAGCAACCCAACAAATTCTAATTATGGTATAAATTCAATAACAGCAGAACTTTGGGGTGGCGGTGGACGCGACTGTGGTAATTATAGTGGTAATAATTGTAATAATAACCCCAATGTAACACGAGGACGAGGTGGTGCTGGTCGTTACATGAAAATTGCAATTTCTAACCTTTCTGAGGGACTTGAGTATAGAATTCAAACTGGTCAGTCTGGTAGAGCATATCAAGGTCAAGCAGCTGCTGCTCACTCTGGTAAAGGTGGAAAAGCAGGTAATGGATATGGTAGTAATGATGGTGGTGGCGGTGGTGCTGCTACTGTATTAAGAAGAACAACTGGTAATACAATTATCGCTGGCGCTGGTGGTGGCGGTGGTGGAGGTGGATTTGGTGAAGGTGTTTGTGGACAAGATGGAAGAAGTGCAAACGATCCAGGCAACTCAGTAATTGAAACATCACAGAATTTATTCACTGGTACTGGTGCAACAGGTGGTAACTATGGTTGTACTGGTGGCGGTGGAGGAGGCGGTGGCGGTGGCGTCGGTCGTTCATCAGATACTCAAGGTGGAAATCCAGGTGCTGGTGGTGGTGGATCAGGTGGTCACGAACAAGGATTTGGTGGTAGACGTGGACTATCTGCTATAAGAACTGATTATATTTCTAGCGTTATTTCTCAAAGTAACGGTAATCCTTATGAGACAAATGGTAAAGCAAAAATTACTGTTAATGAGGAGAGAGGATACTGGACTTCTGGTGGCGGTGGCGGTGGATCAGGTGGTTACTTAAAAGTAAAAATAAAAAAAGATGAATTCGCAGGACAATCTAGTATTGCACTCACTGTTGGTGAAGGTGGTGCTGGTGTATCACAGGGTGGGGTGTCTTCGGCTTCATGTTCTGATGGATATGCTAGAATTTTATGGCAAACTATCGTAGGTTATGAAGGTGGTACAGAATCAATAACCACTGGTGATGTATTCATCGCGGGATCAGGTAGTAATGATAATGGTGTAAACTTCTTTGCAACTGGTAGTGGAGCAGGAAATGATGGAGGATTTAAATTACCAACTACACAAGTTCCAGAAGTTGTATTTGAAGGTGGTGGAGGTGGTTCTGGTGCAACTGCAACAGCAATAGTTGCTGGCAATAAAGTTGATAGTCTTACATTAGATACTCCTGGCAGTGGATATACAGCAGCACCTAGAGTTCGTATCTTAGGTGGTGCTGGTATTCAAAACTATGCTACAGTCGGATTTAATGCTGAGACTGGTCAATTAGAAAACTTACAGTTACAAACTAGTGTTGCACCAACACATTATCTAAAATTTGGTGGTACACAAAATGATAGAAATGTTGTTTTGGATACTGTAGATGCTACTGATTTCCAACGTGTTACTGTAAAGGTTGCTAGAGGTAATGGTAAAAATGGTGGTGATTTACCAGAACAGGGTGGTGACGAACTTCTTTTATATTACAACACAGATGAAAGTTTGAATTTTCCAGGATCTGGTTTTATTGGCATATTAGTTCCTTTGCCAACACAGCAAGAAATTGATAATGATTATGATGGTGACGGTACTGGAAACAATGCAACTAACTGGTATACTTATGGTATTGAACTTCCACAGGATGCACAAACAGAAAATGTAAGATTTTCTATTAGACAGAATAGAGGTGCTGCTACTAATGCTAATGACAATGATGAAAACACAGACAACTATGGTATTCTAGAAGTCAGGTTTGAAAATCAACAAACAACTGAATTAGTATTTGTAGCGTCTGAAGGTAAGATTGCTGTTATTAATGACACTCAGACATATAGTGTAGGAGGTCCTATTAACTCAACATATGTTTCTGGTATCTTTGCTAATGATTCTACTCTTACACTACAGTCAGCAACACCAATAATTCCCATTGCTGCATTAGATCCTGATCAAGTCATTCCGCTAATAGAACCGTATATGCTTGTCAAGTATCTAATCAAAGCATTCTAAATACACTTAGTAAATAACATAATTATCTCTCATGGGACAACCAACAGACCCTATTGTGATTTTAGAATTAAATCTTCTTGATCGTTCTATTAACTATAGAAACATCATGAAGACAGTTCCTGATCAGTATTGGGAAGATTCTGTTAAACCCAAGCTGTACCCACTATGGGACACTGAAAAGGATCGTCTAATCACATTTAGGTATTATGACAATGCATCGTTTCATTGTATTAGAAGAAAATTCGTAAAGAACTTTACCACTAATGAATATGAGTGGAAAGACTATGAAATGGAAGAAGATGAAGCACAAGAGGCTGCCAACTTTTATGACTTCTTAAAAGATACATTTCTCAATATAGAACAACTACAGAATGAAGAGTTTCAAGATGAACTTACTCGTATGTATGGTGAGGTTAGATCTGAGAGTTGGTTATCTATTAGATTAGCACGTAATTTTCTTTTACAAGAGACAGATTTCATATTTACTGTTAGTGATGCACCCACAGTTAGTGATGAAAAGAAAGAAATGTATAAAACATATCGTGGGAAATTGAGAGACTTACCTGCTACTTTTGCAAATAATGCACCAACAGAGGTAAAATTCCCAATGTCACCTGAGGCATTTGAGGCAGTATATAAAGTAAACAATCCTGATGCTGTATACTTAGATACTGAAGATCAGTGGATAGCATTGAGTAACTTCTTCTTTGCACAGTTTAGGGATAAGATGGCACGATATCTATGTGTTAGAGATCTTACTGATAGATTATATAATAATGCATTTATCGAAGCACTTCAAACTCAACCTATTGCTATGGAAGGAATTAATAAGACACCATGGAGTAGTCAACATCAAAATCTTGATAGCATCAAAGCATCATTAGATGTATTGCTTGCTAAACTTGAAGAAGAAAATGGAGGAGGATAATGATAACTGTAATTGAAACACTATCAGTATATGATATGATTAGTAGTCATTGTGTTATGAATAACAAATGCATACTACACTTTGAAAATAAGAAATTTCATACCATGGATGATGCAACTAAAACTGCATGTCTAACATGGTTGGAAGGATTTGCACCAGAAGATATTGTACTTGCTATCAAAGGTGAGGGAACATGTGCAATTGAATATAAATCTGAAGATGTTGCAGTTCTAAATGCATCAGAGTGGTTTCCACCACAATCAGTAGCTCCAGTAGCAGACTACTATTTTAGAGCATTGGTATTTAATGGCAACGCAGATATTGTATTTGAGAATACTAATCCAAAATAAATACTTGACGACTTAGAACTGGTGTGTTAGAGTATCGTTAGCGAGTAACGTTACATGCTTGAATTTGATTATGACCTCGATTATAAGAGACTTGATTTTACAGACGAGGAAACTCGTAAACTTTATCGTATTGGAAGGGGAGAGCAAGGAGTTCTATTGGTTCGCCCTTATACTAACGATATATGTGCTCATTGGAGATTTAAAACTCCAAAGATTGCAATGATGTCTGCACATACTATATTTGACATGTATCTAGATTATCTAGAAGAAAGAGATTTTATAGGCATGGACATGTGTCGCAAGTTTCTTGAAATGGGATTTACCAGATCAAGGAGATATGCCAATCATAGAGACGGTAAAAAGTATGATAAAGAAGGCAATGTAATACCCCAAGAAAAAGATCATGCTACTTGTCATTTTGCTAAGTCTGCTAGAATATTTAAGAACGTTCGTGACATGGTTGCAAAGAATGACATATACATTAATATGAGAAAAGAATGGAGGGCAAACGAACAATGCCACGAGATATAAAACATGGTCAATCTGGAAAATATATTCTTAATGTCACACGTCTCTCCAAAGATTTATGTGTCTATCAAAGGAACACAACTTGGTATATTAGAATTAATAAACAACCTACTTGGAGAGATAAGTTTTCTTGTTCTTTGAAAACATGTGATAAAGAAGAAGCGATAAGATTAGCAAAAGAAAAATATGATGAGTTAATTAACGAAGATAAGATTAGAAAACAAGTAAGAGGTATGATCTTCAATGAGGAGGATTTAATCTTATCAACAAAGCAAGCAGCACAGGGTAGAATAGCAGAAGATAAGTTTAAAAATCTAATGATGCTTAAAGGATATCAAGTTTATGCACCAGTAGAGGATATCTGGGGAATAGATTTTATTGTTATTGATACCGAATTTAATACACATAAAGTTCAAGTCAAATCATCAAGTAAAGATTCTCGCCCTTGGCCATTGAAAAATACCTTAGGTATAAGGTATAATGATACTTGTACACACATGGCATTCATTTCTCTATATGAAAATAAAATGTGGTACGTTCCCATGAAAGTCCTAGAAAACCATACAGGGACTAGTATCTCGCATAAAGCGATGACACAACTATGTACAGATTATGAGGTATTCACCTAATGAAAGTTCCTACACAACCAGAATTGATACACATGCAGTTTCAATCAATGTTAAGAGATAACAATATTCCAGAGAGTGAAGTAGCATATCTTGGACAACGTGAGTATACTACAGAATATGCTGCACATCCTGAGTATCATGGACAAATGATGCATTGGTACAGAATTGGTGGAGAACATGAAGTACCAGTATGTGACATTCAGTCTATAGATAGAATGGGAGATCAATAAAACTATGAGAGACCAAGCATCAGTAGGAGAAGAAACTCCAGAAATCAAATACGATAGAGCACTTTCTCTATTCACAGAATCAGTTCTAGAACCTAATCATAAACTCAGAGGTTGTGCACACAACCAAGGATGTTATGATGAACTCATGGAAATTAGAAAACATGTGCTAGAATATCTCAAGACACTAAGAGAAGTCACACATCATACTAATCCAGATGAGAGTGATGAAATAGAAAGTCAAAAAGTTCTAAATGCAAAAAATATGGAGTTTATGAGGAGTAATATCCCATCTCGTTATTAATATGGAATATTGTAATATACAAGATAATAGTGCATCAGTAAGCACTATTATTGTTGATAATTGGTATGATGATCCAGATGCTATTCGCAGACATGCTCTAAAAAATATTGAAGCAGATGGTACTACTGGTCAATCAAAGAAAAGTTTAGAGAGTAGAAGAGATCATAGTCCTAGATGGGAACCATATCCTGGTACTAGATGTAAAGCAGTAATGGGTAATCTTGCATGGAATTATCAAATGATGGAGCGTGTAGTAGGATGTGAGATCGATGCAGATCGTTGGTGTTTTTTACCGTCAACTATTCTTGATCCACAACTGACCATGTTTGATCCAGATAAAAGAGAACCAGTAATTGCAGGAACTAAAATATCATTATCGATGGATGTCGTATCTAATGGCACGTTTGCCCTGACAACTAAAGATAGTGTTTGGAGAGTTCATAATGATAGACCAAATTCACTTGCAGCAGTAGTATATCTTGAACCTGATGCACCATTTGATACTGGTACATCATTCTTCAGACATATTGAAACTGGTGCTACTCAGATGGGCAAAAATGTTACGGATATCGACACAATTGATGCCTATGAACGTGACAAGTGGGAAGAGATAGATAGAATAGGTAATGTGTACAATCGTTGCGTTATCTTTGATGCTAATCGTTACCATTGTGCTACACAATACACAGGAGATCGCTTATTCCAAGTGTTTTTCTTTGATATTATGGACAAAACATGAGCACAGAAAAAGACCGTCTTTTAGAAGCACAAATGCTTATAAATGACTTATATAAACTCACCAAAGACAATAAGTTTGAAAAGTATTTACATCAACACCTTATTGTGGTAGAATATGAACTAGAAAGACAACTACGACTTATCAGAGCAGATGAAAGAAGACGACTTTCGATCAGCAATCAACAACATGCTGATGATGCAGAACAACAACGATCGCAACTTCCAGATACTCCAAGCACAGATTGACAAATTGGAGAAGGAACTCGGTGAATTGAATGATCTAAAAGAAATGTTTAGATTACCTAAACCTGAGAACAAAAATAGGAAGTTGTTCGATGATGAAGAATGATTTACACTTTCATCGACATGATCTAATTGAAGTGGATGGGCATAGAGGATATGTTAATTGCATATGCATTGCTACCAGATCTCATTTACATCCAAATACACCATCTAGTTACTTCACTTTAACTATTGAAGGAACAGAGGGAACAATAAGAGCAGTAAATCTCTGTATCTTTGAGCACCTCTGGTCAATAGTTAAAGTTATTACACCATATAATGACACATTACAATCTTGACCCTAATATTACATTTCCTATTTCAATTGCAGTAATTACAATACTGTTGGCAGGATATGGAGTATACAAAGGATTTTTCGCAAATCAAAACTTAACAGACCCATGGGACGACCACGATGATTAGTTTTTTACTTACTACTGCAGGTTTCTTAAACCTGATGTTTTACATATTTGCAATTGGTTTTGTAATATCACTACTGTTAGAACAGTGGTTGAAATTCAGACCTTTATCAGTTGATGCTTCAATGAATGAAAGAAATATGTTCATTGTACAGAGCAACAGGAGATATTGTTGGAGACAGGCATGGATAGTTAACATCTATTGGTTCCTATGTAATGTAGGTCTATATTTTGTATCAAGGAATATGGCAACACCAACAGATAACTTTTGGAATGGAATGTAATGGTTGCTCTAATAGTTATTGTTGTTGTTATAGGAGCAACAGCATGGTTGATAAGATACTACGACCCACATAATTAAATGATATATTATGTCAACGATGTCATGAATGAAGATGAGAACAATGAGTTAGCGATTGCTACTCTTGCACTCAGTAGAAAGTATAATGGTAAAAAGTTAAATGAAGAAGTGAGATATGGTATAGCATCAACTAAGTTAGAACAATACAGAAGTGGTAAAGGTGCAGAAGATACATGGTTATCAGGTCCTAATAGTCCACAAAATTCATGGAACATGGTTGACATAGAATATCCAGACATCGTTAAAACATTATCAGATAGAATGAGTGATGCTGTTGCAGAGATCTCAAAAGGTTTGAATATATGGAAGATAAGATCAGGTATGAAACAAATGATCAAACCAATTGAGATATGGTATAACGTGTATGATGATACACAATACCAAGAATTACATACACATAGTCCAAGCATATTCAGTTCAGTTTATTTCAATAAACTACCAGAAGGATCATCCAAACTTAAATTCAACGATCGTGAGGTACAGCAGAGAGAAGGATGTGCAGTAGTATTTTTATCACATATGATGCATGGTGTGAGTGTTGGTAGTAATACTGAACCACGTATCACATGGTCAATGAACTTTGAGTGACAATAATAAACTGTCACATGGGTGGTTGCATTATTTGACAAGCGTGCTATTATAATAATAGGGAAAACAAACGAGTTCCTGACTAGTCTGACTTAGAAGCAGACACATGACCGTTGGGGTAATGCACAGAGACCCTCAGTTTTGTTTTCTCTCACCCTATTATCACACAAAGCACATGATCAAACTTGGTTCTAACGTCAAATCTAAGATACATGATGATCTTACTGGTCATGTTGTAGTATATCAACCACTCAACAACTATGCTGTTGTAATGACAGACATCATGGACTATGAAATGATGACAGTTGAGTGCTTCCTATCTGATTTAGAGTTAGCATGAACAAATACGAACTACTCCGCAAAATTGCTCGTATCTCACATGCTAACATTAATATCAAAGGTGGAAACTATTTTCAAGACGAGATCTTCAAAGCAATTCGTGATAGTGAAAATCACATTAAAGTAACACAAGAGCATCCTATTCCGCTACAAGGATCACAAAATAGACGTAAGCATCACAAGGTAGATATTCTTGTTGTAGATGATAGTGTAGTAACTGCTATCAATAGTAAGGGAAAGTCATTTAATAATACCAAGAGTGAAGACAGTGAACTAAAAGAGTATCAATGGTATGAGAATGCGCTAAAGAAAGAGTATCCAGATAAATTGGTACGCTATATCATACTCAAAGATGGATATGATACTACTGATCCTCAAATGAGAGGGTATCATTATCTCAATAATAATGGTATAAGAGTGTATAATACGGAAGAATATATCTTAGATAATTACAATATTAACTTTGAAGAGATTGATCGTCGCAGACAAGAGCGTGCTGTGCTAGAATGTGAGAAAGTATTCATCAAGGAGGGATTTGACGTCAGTAAGATCTATGAAACCATTAGTTAAATATCAAGGTGGTAAGTCTCGTGAACTCAAGACTATCACTAAGATGATGCCACAAGAGTTCAATCGTATTATAGAACCATTTGCAGGTGGTGCTGCATTATCACTTCATTATGGTAAACCTGCAGTGCTATGTGATACTAACTGGGAGGTTGTCAATTTATACTGGCAGGTCTCTAGTAACCAAGGAATGCGTCGTATCTTACAATGGTTAGATTGTTTGAGAAATATGGATCATGATCAACTAGAAGAAAAGTATTATGATTGTCGTTATGTTATTAATCAACCATATGATGAGGAAATGGATAATGCATGGAGTAGAGCAGAGAGTTACATTGCAGTAAGGCAACTATGTTTCTCTGGTATGGAGAGATATAATGCTAATGGAGAGTTTAATGTACCATTCGGTCATTATAAGAAGTTTGCGTGTAACCTTAACTGGGACAACTCAGGACAATACTGGGAAATGTTATACAACTCAACTATATTGTACGGAGACTTTGAACTAGCACTAGACAAGGCAACGGAAGATGACTTCGTATTCATTGACCCACCATACCTTGAACGTCTTGGTTATCACAGTGGCGATGGTGGAGACGATGTACACTCTCGTTTACACAACAGATTGAAAGATGCACCATACAAGTGGATGATAGTACACAGTGATCACGAGTTCTATCGTGAACAATACAAAGATTTTAATATCATGACAAAGGACTTTACATATGCTCAAAGATTTGGTAAAAATAAGGATCATGGAGGTGCTAAAGTCACACACCTGTACATCACAAACTATGATGTGATGCCTGAGACACCACTAGAACAACCTGTAAGCATCTTAAACCACTTATGATTGATCAAACTACCACAATAACATTGAAGCATTCACAAATCCGTTTCGTGATGGATGTACTGATGGGATGTCCACAAGGATTTACTAAGCAATGCTCAAATATGCATAAGGTTGATGACGCAGAGGTCTACAACCAGTTGAAGAACTGTCTACCCCATGACACAGTACAACAGTAAACCTGTTATAATACAAGAATTCAGATTAAACTAATCATGGACACTATCGAAGAAGTAATGCTCGATCGTTGGTTACTAGAGAACCTCGAAAGTGAGCAACAGTACAACAGAGATGAGAAAGTTGCTGCTGATCTAGAGATCACAGTTGATGAACTCTATCGTAGAATGCATCCTGGTCACTCATAATGAAATACTATTACGATATTGTCTGGACAGATTACCAGTACGAGAATAATCTAACTACAACTCAGATGCAAGAGAAAGAACATGTTGATGCAATGATCAAACGTGTTGAGCATATGAAATGGCAAGATGAGCAACGTACCAAGTGGATGGGAGGTGAAGAACCAGTATACACAGTACCAGAGGATTGCCCATTCTAGTGTGTGACAGTTAATAAAGTGGAACATGGTGCCTACACAACCATGCTCCACATGTTATAATAAGTACATACACAACACAAGGCACATGACCACTTATCATTTCACTGCTACACCAAAAACAAAGAAACAGGTACAAGAAGTTCAATTACAAATTGCTCAGTACGTTCAAGATCTATGCGAGACACTTGAAGAGAACCATGAACAGTATGTAATTGAACTACATGAGCGTAGTATACTCAGAGACGGAGACAGTGGTGGTTATCATAAAGGTCAGTTGAGAGAAATCCATGACGGTACTGCTAACTTAAACAGATTTGTATCATACGAAGGACGTAAGTACATCAAGATTGTAATGCAAGAGTATCATGAGTACAATGAGTATCATACACCAAAGGAGAAGGTAGGATACAGAGACGGTTCAGTACACGCATTTGTTGATAAGAAGACAGGTGATATATACAAACCTGCAGGATACAACAAACCTGCAAAGCATGTTCGTTATAATATAATGAACTGGGATCACAGAAAGTTTCTGCTTAATCCTAAATGTGTTGATTGGGCAGGTGGTTACCTCTATATGAGGTAATCATTGACAAACTGTCAAATACATAGTACACTATTATCATGAACAACATTCCAACGTACGACTTTCCACAGTCACCAATCCTTATTATAGGGTTCTTTGGTATCTTAGTTGCACTTGTAACATTTTACATTGCAAACAGAGATTACTTCTCAAGTCCACTTAACAGAGACAAAATCAAATGAACATGCTCAAGGAACACATTCGTGATTACATCAATCCATTTCCTAGCAGATACACACGTGGTGCGTATGAACTACGTGTGCTTCCGCACGAAGACCTAGACTTTGATGATACTATCAAGTTTTGGAGGATGTTCAAGAGGTTTCCTAACGACTTCGCTGCAGCTGCAGTATCTCTACTCCCACGTGATGTAGAGTTCATCCAGTATGATCACCTAGCAAACATTATTCACGCTCGCAAACTATGAACAACTTAGACGCACTTCGCATATCAAGACAACGTGACGCTATCTATGATTGGGTTGTAGATAGGTTCCGCGTACAAATATCAGAGAATGATATTAATGGAGCAATGGCACTCGCAGATGAGTTCTTTGAGTGGATGGATCCTGATAACCTAGATAGTGAACAAACTTTCTTCATTAACGAGAATGACCTCAAACAAAGATACGAGGAACTCACAGGTTCCTGATGAGTTAAAAGGTCTCATCATACGTTATATGGAAGCACGTAACAAAGGTCACTATTCACTTGCTGAAGCGATCTTAAAACAAATTGAAGATACTCGAACTAAATGAAGATACCTCAGCATCTAGCAAATCACATACAACAGTATGCAACGGATAATGTGATAGGGTTGTTTCCACAACCACTATTCAATACCACTCTTGACATGGATGCTGATGAGGTATCGTATCTCAAGAGTGCACCAATGCGTGATGTGGGTAATGGACTATCATGTGAAGATGTGCACATTCTACCCAAGACACCCAAGTTATATGAACAGATATGCGACAAAGCAGCACTGTTCATATCTAAACTAGAGTATGACTTTGAAGTCAAGATGCAAACATCATGGACTAATCTACACAACAAAGGAGATTGGTGTCATAATCACATTCATACAAATAGTATGATCAGTGGTGTGTTATTCCTTGACACTCCACCCAATACTGGTGAGTTCTGCTTCAAGACACACAACAGTAGTGGATCACGGATATTCACTACAGTGTTCACATACAACTATAGGAAGAGCAACATCTATAACAATGAAGTCTATCGTGTGATACCACGTACTGGACAGTGCCTAATGTTCCCTAGTTACATGATACACTATGTGACCACTAATCCGCAAGACTTAGAAAGATGGACAGTATCATTCAATTTCTTCGCGAAGGGGAGCGTCGGCGACGGTATAAATGAAGTCCAGTTTCCTGAGACAAACAATCAATGCCACGATATCTTTCGGAGGGCATCATGACACAGTTTCATCCTAATCCAAAAGAACTATGGGAGGAATACTATCGTGTCATCGCACCAGTAATTGTGTTACACAAATACGATAACAATCAACCAAATCAAACCAATGGCACTATCAGAACAGACAGCAGAAAGTCTCAAGAAAGCAGAGACACATCTACGTGATGCACTTGCATTTGCAGCTAGAGTAGAGAAACCTTACATTGTGAGGGAACTCGGAACTATTCTATCTCATCTAGATAACATTCAAGCAACAGATAATCTGTTTGATCGAATGAGTACCGCGATTGATAGGATGGAGCAAGATGACAAACAATGAAAAGATCAACCACAGCGAAGGCACTGAAGGAGAATCTCAAGGGGTTAACATCTACGACGAGATCAAAAAAGAAATCCAACGTGTCATCAACTCGGAAAACCCAAACGACAAAGGACAAGACCACCTCGAAGAGTACTACAACTCAGAGAGCGAAGGCAGAGACATCTACGACGAAATCTGACCCCAAGTATACACGATCACGCAATGATGATCTATTCCCAACATACAGGATATTCCCATGGAGACTAGAACCACGCAATGGAAGCAACATGAACTTAGCGTGGTTTCAATGCTATGAACATGCAAAGCAACACATCGAACAATACAGGATCACCAAGTACAAGTTACTCGCCCATTCCTCTCTTCCCATCGATTGTACTCCAGACCACCGCGCCCACGTCTTTGATTAAGGGACTGGCAAAGACTGCATACAAACAACGTGCGGAGAATGACAGCGTGGAAGCGTCAAACATGGGAGGATGGCACTCACCACTACAACCAATACCAAAGATACTACACGAGTACATGCCATTTCCAGAGTGGGAGGGTGTGTGTTGGTACATGATCAATGAGAACATGCAGGGTAATTACTCACACACTCACCCACAGAATGACTGGGCGGGTGTGTTATGGTTGAAGGTGCCAAAAGAACATGCTGCTAAGTTAGAGTTTGAGCATCCTGATTGCTTCGCACAGTATAACACAATCAACAGTATAAATCAATATCACCCAGAAGTACAAGAACAATACAACTATTGGCAGGCATATTCAATACCACCAAAAGAAGGAGTAATGTTATTGTTCCCTGCATCCTTACGACATAGAGTATACTTCTCACAATCAAACGAAGATCGTATATCATTATCATTCAACCTATCACTACCTAAACTAGAATTCAGAGAAAGATGGAATGACTGGCATGGTTGACAATTCGTCCAATTAGTAGTATAATTAATCATAACCAACACACATACTATCATGGACGAAGAAGATTTTATCAGAGAGATGAATGAACAAGACGATGATGGTCTTGATTATGAGAACTATGTTTACGATGACATAGATTACACAACACAGGCATGAAACTAAACTTATCTGAGACAGAGCATCTAATACGTGCATTAGAATCATTCTCATCATATCATGTAGCAAAAAACTATGGTCATAAGGATCATAGTATACTCATTGAAAAACTTAAGGATCACAAATTGAAACTACAAACACCATGACTTCCAACCTATTACTTAAGATATACATGAAAGCGAAACAGAAACCAAAGGATCTATTACCTAAACCAGTAAGAAAGAATTACAACATACATCTCTATGGTTAAAACATTCACAAATACATCAGATAAACCATATGATCGACATACATATGAGGTACGACATAGTGATGGACGAGTGTGGAAATTCGATGATTACATGCAGGTGAGACAGTTTTGGTTCGAGCGTGGAGACAGAGGAGAAATGACGGTACATGTGAAGGATTTCCGCACCAGTGGTAGCAAGGGTTTTGGTTGAGTTGTAACAGAGGTGTGTCAGATGTTTCAAAATGGTTACATAAATGTACCTAGTCTGTTCTATCGTACTCTCCTGTTGTTGGCTTAGCGAGCGTCCGAGCGATTGTCAAGTTCGGTTGTGCCAGTTTAAAAAGTGTCACAATCCCACTCGCAAACATTCTGAGAAACTGCTATAATTTAAGTAATCTCAGAAAGACAGAATTTGGGTTTTTTGAGTTTTTTGAGTTTTTTATAATTTTAAAAAACTTAAATTTTAATATTTTTGAGATTTTCACTTTTTTCACTTTTAAGAAAACGCATGTTTTACGAAAAACTAGAAAGTTCAGCTGTTTTTAGCATTAAAACAGAAGATTCGCGTGTATTTGTGGTGTATAATAGTAATATTGACAAAGAATACGAGTTTAAGTGTGCAAATACACAAGAATTCGACAAAAATGTCACAGAAACGCTACAAAATAAGGAATCACTAGGCAAACTACTCCATAAGACCATAAAAGAAGGCAAAATGGTCGCTGTAACTAAATAAATCAGTATATCAAGGTATATTGCCATGAATAAGCGCCCAGTCTGGGACGGAGCATCTCACCAACAGCAGTATGACGATGATTTTGAGGATTTTGGGTTAAAGGTACAGAATATAGGTAGACTACACAAGAATAGATTACCAAAGTTTAAGGATCATATCGGTTGGAGGTATGACAGTTTATAAAGTGTCCATATTTTAATGAATTTCGCAAACTGAGCGTGTATGATGTATACATGTTCAGTTTTTTCTATGCACAATTTTAATGAGTTCATTGAATACGTTCTTTCATTCTATGGGGACGGTGGTCTCTACGATCAGAAAAGAACCAAAGAGCAAATCGCTTATGCTACAACTGTATATCTTGACACATGTGCTGTTGATCCTATGGTCAACTGGGGTAACGGTGACAGTTTAGACAGAGAGAGGGTGCGTGACATCATGAATCAAATTTATGATGCGGTACCCGCCACACCCGCTAACATGGAATGGGTGAGTCAGTATGCATAAGTACAACTCACCATATGAAATAGGTGTTTCGGATCTCGTTACGTACCGTGACGAGACTGGATACATCTCAGAGTACCAGGTCCTTATTAATTACATTAAGGGTGAGACTGACAAAAAAGGTTACACCCCTAAGACTAACCGCACAATCCTGGTAGACAATGCGGGACGTCGCACCACATGCCACGATTACACAAAACTAGTATGCTATGATTAGGATCGAACTTACAAAAGGGCAGCTCGAGGAAATATACTGGAGCATCCGCGACATTCCCGAACTGATCATGGAAGATCTTCACCAAGGTAACATCTCCGCATTAGACGCAGCACACGATGACATGATATCAGCGGTTGAGGTGATTGCAGCCGCCTGGCGTGACAGTTAACAAAGTGTCCACTATGTGTAGCAATTGGATCATGCCTTGCTACAATATACTCATAAGACAAAAAACTCACATGTCAACACTACATCATGAGGCACTACTAGAATCTCTTTACGAAGAGGCATATGTAGAGGTCAAAAACAACAACCTTTTCAATCTAGATGAAGAGGGTATCGTATTCAATGCACAGTGCATAGCACAGCAAAGATTTGAGGACTTATGCCAATGAAACACGCAAGATTTTTCACAGACGGACAACTAGAGTATCTTCAAGACCTAGTGATGTTCGCTGCAGAAATGAATGTTCCAGAGCAAAAAGGGTGGGACATTCAAACATTTGACAATCTACTCGACGAGGTGATGAAATGAATGCTGAACAATCACTGCAGTGGGATGCAGATAGAGTTATGGAGCAAATCACAATGGCAGAATCTAGACACATGAGACTAGGTGCATTGGTATCCTACCAACTACAATATCCAGACATGACTATCAGAGAGTATTTCTCTATGGCAGCAAAAGAGTTGGAAGAGCAAGAGGAAGAGTTGGGGTATTACGAATGAAAGAATTTACATCAACAGTTACTTTAACTTTCGATATAAACAACATTCAAGCAATCAACAAAAATGATTATATTGAAGCACTCAAAGAGTTGTATTTAGATTCATATAATGTGTATCTAAAGGATCACGAAATCACCAACATTGAGTGCTATGACGTCTAGACGAGAGCAAGAACTTGAGCAACGGTATCAAGACTTTCAAGAGTGGTTGAACTCTTGTCCCCTAGTAGTCACTGACTATCAGGATTTCACAGATCAATTCCAAATTACCTTTTCACTATGTGCAGACTAACCAGAGAAGAACTCACCGAACTCAAAGAATTTCTAGCAGAGAGGATGGTGGACAACATGTCAACCAAAGACTTAGTTGAATATGTGACAGATGACCTATTCCAGTATTTCGACAAACAATTTGAACAAGACTTCTTAGACGAAGCGAGAAATTATTGGGAAGATAGTTTTGATGAAGTCGTCGAGGACATCAAGTCATATACTAAATCAGATTTCAAAGCAAAGGACAGACCGTGTGACAGTTAGATTAGTGGCACAGGTAGTATTGTAAACGTGTTTTCATGGAGTAGAATGAACACATAAGATAAAAAACTCACCTTATGTCATTCTTTAATTACGTTGATCCTACAGACTACGAACTCACAGACGAGGATATGCTTAGATGTTGCTATGATGAGGTCGTAGCAGAATACACAGACACTGGAGACATTGTTATGTGTGGCGAAAAGTTCTTGCAAGACGCGGCAAGATTTAAACTTGAAGATTTCAAGAATTGGATGCGTCCATTATTTTCATCTCACTACGAGGACTAATGAACTACTACAACATCATAGGATTTCTAAAAGATGATGAACTTCATCAAGTCTGGGAGATATGCGCCGAAGCACTGGAGCGTGCAGGTTGGGACAGTGACAATGCAGAATTGTCAATCCGTGCATATGATGACAACCTAAGACAAAACGTGGACAGTGACACGGTATGCGAACCCGAACCCTGTGGAACAGAACACCCTTATTACTACGAGTTTTAATGAACAAGTACGAAATCACATTTGATGAGCAATACCATCTCATCAAATTATATGATCTCTTAAGAGACACAGGTATGATAGATGATCTACCACCAGAGATCACCACATTCTTTGAAAGGTTGATGTCATGAATTTTCTAGTCAATAGTATTGAATTTGATTTCGATGATGACTACCCAGAGGAACAAGGTTATTGTAACAGCGATCTTGAAACCTTTTTTATTGCATCTGAGTTAGACCGCAAAGAGGTGACAGAACGTCATCTCGGATTATGGGAAGCAGATGACGAAGACGATTTGATAGAAGAAATAACATGCGCTTCGGGTTGGTGCATCAAATCCATAGACTATGAGATCCAGTTGAAATAGTGTCACACTGAGTCATTGACAACGACTCATCACCCCTTATAATAGAATCATACACAACACATCACACAACATGCGTAAAATTGAAAAGAAAATGAACCAAGCAATCAGATCCAGACAAAACTGGACATCTGGCAACACATGCGTATTCAGTGACGATGGAGTCGCTAACGTATATCTACACGGTAACCTTATTGCTAGAGTTGGTGATTCATTCATGGACATTTTAGATGGAGGATGGCAGACTGTCACCACTAAGAGCAGACTTAATGCACTCATCAACGAATTTTGCAATCCATTCACATGTGGAGTATTTCAAAAAGACTTCCAGTGGTACGTGGTTGATGATAACGTAGAAATTCCATTTGGTGGAGGATACACCTTCACCTGATGGTGTGGGCAGTAGGCATGGGTGATCCCATCCCTTAACTTTACCTGTGGGGTTATCCTACTAAGATGTGTGTTAAGGTGGAACGGATCTTTAAGGCGAACCTCTACGTAAGTCCCATTATAATATACTATGACACATTATTCAATGCCATCTATACCAGTTGGCGAAGTGTCCACTCGCAGCTTAATTTGGCGGTTGGTGGGTGCTATAATTAAATCAACAACAAACAAAGCACATGACAATCGAAGAGTACAAAGAGATCCAAAAGAACGACAAGATCAAAATAGGTGAGGATCTAGATCCGAGAGGATGGGCAGTGCAACCCGCAAGCTGGTTTAATTTCGATCCTGACGGTGTGGTCTATTGTGCAGATATTAACACTGCTTATAGAGTAGCGCAGGATCAAACAAGATTTGGTGATCAGATGATTTGGAGATTAACATCTGGAACACCGCTAAGATGGGTACGTGTGACAGTTGGAGAAGTGGTACAGACTCACTAGCATTGTGAGTCATCATGTATTATCATTAGTACATGACACAAACACAGTTC
>VTLG01003953.1_pt1 | contig 86083 bp, 105 predicted proteins | sample 4694571 | NCBI WGS metagenome assembly VTLG01 (sample SAMN12604809, study PRJNA352737) | marine metagenome | biome: ENVO:00000447; feature: ENVO:00000209|ENVO:00000569|ENVO:01000036; material: ENVO:00002151; isolation source: viral sequences binned using virsorter ...
GAAGAATTAAACTACAATTCCAAGGAGAGTACGACACAAACCAGTTATATAGAAGAGACGATATAGTCTACCACAGAAATGCTATGTGGATTTTGACTAGTGAATATCTTCCAGATGGTTCTAGTGCCTATGCTCCAGGAAGTAAGGTTCAAGGTTACAATGTAAAAGAAAGAACTGGTGGTAACTGGACGCAAGACCCAAATTACAACGGTGCTGACGCATTTAACTATACACAATATTGGACAGAAAACGAAAGAAAAGCTGAAAGACAAAGAACAGATAGAGACGGAAATCCTGTTCAATACAATTCAACTTATGGCTCTAACGAAGATGGAGCACACGAAATTAATTATAACCAAATAGATTCACATCTAGGTACGATTGTACGCCATCAATCCCACCTAATGGATGAATATGACGCTATGTTCCGAGAGACAGAAGACGATTATTCAGAAATGGATACTTACAATGGTTATGAACAAACTTATTTTAGATACCACTACAGACCAGTAGATAATACTTTTGATGTTGCTGTTGCTGTTTCAGGTGGTGTACCAGATTTCAAAATTGATAACAGATTAGGTTCTGCTACTAAAGGTAGACAATTTGCTGGTTACAGAAACTTTGAGTTTGTTAGAGAAGGTCATAGATATGCTTTCTTACAACAAAAGAATTCAAACAAATACTATCCGTTAGGATTTTCTTATACTGCTGATGGTATTCACAATACTGGAAATACAGGTAAGTCATTAGGACAAGACCACGATGGTCCTTACTATGTTAAAGGTACTGCTTCAAATGGTGATAGTGGTTTCTTTTCTCCATTATACAAAACTGCTGTTGCTGCTAACGCTGAAGATACAAGACGAGGTGGACAAGGTGTTTCACATAAATTAACTTTTGACCAAGGTGATGTACCTGGTTATGAAACAACTTCTGTTGCTTTACAAGGTTGGTTACACGCTGATGGAACACAAAGACAAGATACGCAAGTTTCAGTTATGACAGACGCTAGCGATAACACTTACTTACAGGTTACAAATTCTTGGGAAGGAACTACTTCAGGTGGTGCTGCTACAAGAACAAGAAAAACAATTTACTTAAACACAGGTGATTCAACTGAACATCACGGTCAAACAGGAACAACATATTCTTATGTTTATGTTGACGGTGCATTACAAGTTGGTCCAAATATAACTGCTGTTATAACACAAAGTAGAGACGATACAACAACTACTAACGATGGTGCTGGAAGAAAAAGACTATTAGTAAACGGAAAACCTGTTTATCAATTAGTTGCTGAAGCTTCAACAACTGCTGTTGGTGGTATATCTGGTGCTTATCAGGCAATAGATAATACTGGTACTGGAACAACTACTGCTTTAGGTTCATCTCCAACTTCTAACGAAGGTTTGGTTGAACTTTATATGCCAAAACTTACAGACCCAACTGCAAATGCGGAAAGAACTTTCCAAATTTCTGTTGCTTCTAGTAAATTTAATGTAGATGGTGCTGTACCAACTGCTAATACGGTTATGTTAGAAGAAGGAAAAACTTATAAGTTTGACCAATCAGATTCTACTAACGACACTCACATTATAGGATTTTCAACTACTTCAGATGGAACTCACAATAGTGGTTCTGCATACACAACTGGAGTAACCTCTTATGGAACACCAGGAAAACCTGGTGCTTGTACAGCAATAAAAGTAAGAGCTGGTACTGCTAAACTTTATGTTTATTGTACTGCTCACTCTGGTATGGGATTTCAAACAGAAACATATGATAGTGCTACAAATTTAGGAAAATCATATGCACCTGCAAACATAATGAAATGGAGAGGATTTGGTAAAAACGGATGGGTTAAATATTACCTAGATGGATACCAAGTTGATGAAAACACTTACATTGAGACATTTTTCAATTCAGATAGAACAGACGAAGACTATCAATACAGACAAAAAATGGAAAATGGTAAATGGAAGGGTGGAATGCAATACAACTTCCAAAACAAAGGTGAGAGAACGGTTGAGTTATATGTACCTTATCAAACAACTCAAACTGAATCAGAAAAAACGGTTATATATCCATTCTGTTTAGAACCTACAACTGCTGCTAGGGTAACTACTGGTATGTACAATGATTTAGGTTTCTCAATTGAGAAATCTTGGAGAGGTCATAAACATTGGGATAAAATACAATCATCTTTAAGATTTAGAGGTGAGTATTCTGTTAACACACAATACAACCATAATGATATTGTATCTTACAAACCTTACAAAAGAATATCAACTGGTGAGAAATTTTACAGACACGGTACTGGATTATATAGATGTATAAGAGATAACAAAGGTAGACCACCTCAACACGGTTTCCAAGAACCAACAAGGTCTCCTTTAATGTCGTCTTCTTCGGTTACGGCTGGAAGAATGACTGGATATTCAGAACACGAACACAATAACGAAACAGGTAAAAACTATCCTGTACATATTCAATCATACCATAATGCTTGGGAATCCTTTGCAGGTATGAATAACCAAGAACAAGGTGCTGGAGTTTGGTTCCCGAATAGAGGACCAATCGCTTGGCCATATAAAGATGGAAGAAGCGAAAGTGCTAACATTTATAGATGTCATATGTACATATGCAAAAACGGTGCTGTATGGACATTAGGACACGGTTCAAATAGCCACAATATGGAACAAGGTCGTTCATCTTCATACTTTAGAGAAGTATGTTTTAGATGGAGAGATTTCTACAATTCAGAAAGTAGAAACGAAGGTGGATACAATCATAGAAAAGGACCTAAATGGTCTCGTTATGATAGAATGAGAACACCAAGAGCTATCCAAATAGAAATGGGATATGATTTCACAATGATATTATTTGATAATGGTGAAATCTTCCACGGTGGATATGGTTCACACGGACAACAAGGTACTGGTTATGATGGTGCGCCAGGTATGGCAATATCACCAGACGGACTTGAAGACCAACACTTCATCAAAATTAATATGAAGTATCAAAACGAAGATAGTACACATACTCCTTGCGCTTTAACAGACGAAGGTGATGTATATGTTTGGGGTTTCAATAGTTATGGAGAATGTGCTGATGGTAGAACTACACACAACTATGGACCAAAAAGAATACCTAGAGAATGGTTTAATGACGAGAAAATAATTGACATATGTTGCTCTGGTGGAGATAGTACATCTTTCTACGCTAGAACTTCACAGGATAACATTTATGCTTGGGGAAGAAATAACATTGGTCAATTAGGAGATACAACAACTACAGACAAATACAGACCAGTATTAATGACAGGATTTAATGCTTCTGATAATGGTGGTATCGCTGTATGGCAAGCTTGTTCTCACTCATCTAACTCATCTTTCCAAGTACTAGACGGAAACGGATATATTTGGAGTACAGGTAAAAACGATTATGGTCACTTCTTTGATAACTCAACGACTGATAGAAGTACTATGACACAGGCAACTGCTTCTCCTGCTGGGGATATAGTTGACTTTTGGGCTTGTAGATGGAACGGATATAAAACATCTTTCGTTAGATTGAAAAATGGAGAGACTTGGACTGCTGGACACTCTGGAGGTTATTACAATTCAGGTGATGGTGGAACAGGAACAAATACAAGTCCTGTACAAGTAGACAAAATTAATAATTTAAAAGAAGTTGCAATTTGTAATACATATTCAGACCAAGGAAGAAGTTATTGGTTAACTGATAATGGGGAATTCTTCTGTCAAGGTAGGGATGTTTATTCATCTATGCCTAATCCAATTGCTGGAGATAACTGGAATGGTGAAGATGGAACATACAAACCATATCACGCTTATGTACCAGCGGCAACAAGAATAAGAACAATGTGTATTCAAGGTATTGACCAAGGTACTAGTTATTATGGTTTACAACCTTGGGTAGGAACTGAAGATGGACAAGCACTACTTTGGGGATATTCTAATAATAACAACTTGGGACACCACGCAACAGCTACCTGGTCAAGTACTGGTAGACCTATGATGTGGCAAGCTGGTATTGGAAGATAATAATTATATTATATAAATAGAAGTATAAACAAAAAACGGAGAAAAACAAAATGGCAAAAGTAATATATTCAATGACTGCTGGAATTGGGCAGGACGCTGATTATACAGCTCCAACTGGAGATACGCCTATTAGTTTAGGAGAAATAGATGGTAAAACATACTTCTCTATTGATGATGGTAATACTACTATCACAACTGATGGTGTTAATGATTCCAAGTATGGTGTTTCTGTAGTATCAGACGCTGACGAAAAAACAAAAGTTAAGAATTCTAGCTCTTATGTAGAACAAGGTTTAGACAACCTAGACCAAGATTTTATGACAGGCAAAAAAATGATAGACTTATTATCAGATGTGGCAGATGACACTTCTGCAACTAAAACTGCTATCGCTGACCATAAAACTGCAAAAGCTGCTTTTTTAACAAATTTAGGATTTTAATTAAACAAGTATTAGGGAAAGTAATATGGCATTATCAATAACAGATTTTAAAGTAACCTGGAAAGGTGCTTGGAGAGATAAAGAAAGCTACAAGAAAAATGATGTAGTTTACTGGAGAGGTAAATCTTATAGATGTATTGAAGATACACCTATGAATTACACTATTTCTTCCGAAGCAATGATTAATACTAACTCGTATGGTCAATATCAACCTACGATTAGAAAAAGAAGTTATAGACCAGATGACAGAAGATACTGGACATTATTACTAGCAGGTAACGATAACATTGAAACTTGGCAATATTGGAGACAATATGAAAGAGGAGAAATGGTTAAAGTTGCTGACAAAATTTATCTTTGTTTACAAAGAACAAGATATTGTAATACTTGGGTTACAGAACACGATGGAAGACCATCAAAATATTGGGAACTAATTTACATAAACGAAAACAAATGGTGTACAAGAAACGAAGTTGTATCATTTAACAACCGAGCTCCGTTAGGTTGGAGATACAATATGGGAGTTTCACACACAGGTTGCGCTGACCAATCATATAGAACTGCTACATTATGCTCAGATGGTTCTGATATGTGGGTTGGTTCTTCTGATAGTACATCTTCTTCTGGATTAGGAGAAGGTATTGCTGGAAATGACGAACCTGCAAAACATATGTCTTGTGGTTTCACATTTACAGATTGGATGGCGTCAACAGATAACCAATCTTGGAATATTAATGCAACAGGAAGAATGACTACTCCTGATGGATTAGCACCAAGAGTTATCCAAGTTGCAAGAAACTATAACAGAACATTTTGGTTATTTAACAATGGTGAAGTATATTCTGCTGGAGAAAATGGCAGATACGAATTAGGAAATTCAGAAACAACAGATAGACCTTATTCAATTAGAATAACTGCTAACGATACGCAAGACTGGCAAGGTAATACAATTGGAAAAACATTTAATCAAACTAGAATGGTTAAAGTAGGATTTTCAGACGAGGCACACGATAACGGTAATGGTTCTTGTTGGGCATTAGGTTCTGATGGAAGTGTATGGGTATGGGGATACAATAACGAAGGTCAACTTGGTTTAGGTAATCCAGGAATTAATAATACAACAGACGCTTCTGGTGGACCAACTTCAACTGCTTTCTATAGTGCCAATGTACCAAGACCAGTAAGACTACCACAATCATATTTTGATGGACGAAGAATTGTAGATATGTGGTGTTCAGGTTCAGAAGAATGTTGGTGGCACGCACTTGACGATACAGGTCAACTATGGGCGTGGGGTGAAAACCAACACGGTGAATTAGGATTAGGTAACAGAAATGGAACTTATCACTATACAGAACCTCATAGAGTAGGAATTAACTGGAACAGATACGGCGGAATAAAATTATATAAATCAACTTGGGCAAATGGTGGACATCATTCTACACACATTTTAGATGGTGAAGGATATATGTGGTTCACAGGTTATACAACTTCAGGCGCTTGGCCGATAGGTTCTCCTGGTTATACAGATACGCACCATATTGGTTCGTTTAGAAGAGAAGGTCACTTTATAAATGGTGATATTGACTTCTTCTGGTGTGGTGGAGACGAAAACAAATGGTTGTATATAAGACAAAAATCAACAGGTATGTTATGGGTACACGATGGTAACTATGGAACTTATGGTGGTCGTGGACAATCAGTAGAAAATAATGGATACTGGTATGCTTCAGGTGGTCACCCAGGAAGTTTCTTACATATGAAAGGTCCTAAATGGGCTGTCAATGTATGTGATGTAGGTATGAGTAGAGCTGATGGTTCTTATATGTACTCTTTCCCAATGATACTTGATGACGAAGGAATTATATGGGGTGGTGCTCAATATTCAAATGATGAACACGGTTTAGGTGGAACATCAGATAACAATGACCAATGGACTAATGGTGGTCGTAATGACACGCAAGGTGCTATGGAAGACAATGAAATGTTTAGAACAAGAAAAAGAATTGTATTCCAACCTGCAGGTGGTCATAGATGGACAGATTTATTCTATTCAGGAACTGGTTCTTCAAATGTACCAAGAGCATTAAATCAAAGAGGTCAGTTATACTGGTGTGGATATGATGGTGGAAGCTCAACAACTCCTCACTATGACTATTATGGTGAAGGTGCTGATAGTAACCAAACATCATACTTCTTCCACTTGGGTCCTAGAGACTAATATAAATACTATATTATAGACCTTTTAAAAGGTCACTATATAAAAACTTGGAGTGAAAAATGAAAGACCTAGAAACCTTTATTGAAAAGGCACGAAGCAACTATGAAACAATGGATTTCATAGTAGATTACAACAACAATAAACTCATCAAAGAAGTTAAAGGAACTTACTTTTATAATCAATGGTTGGTTATAAATCAGTTAGAACATTTAACTTTAGAAATCACTAAAGACTTTCCAGAAATAAACATACGAGAAAAGCTATACGAGGCATTTAAACAAGAATGGCCGTATGAAGCTGATGATGTTTCAAAACCTTGGGTAGAACCATCAATGATGTATGCTACCGAAGTATGGGCAAACCATATAAAAGGAATAAAAGATTCTACACACAAATTAGTTGCTCAACTATACGCTACTCATAGCGAAATACATAAAAATCAAAAATCTTCTATACTAGTTAGTAAGTTAAAAGAGTTATTTGAAAAATATTATAAAGACCATAAAGATGAAATGTTAAATGAAGTTAAACAATCTTGGGATTTTAAAAGAGGTTTAATACAAGATTTAATGGCACACAAAGAACATTTAGATGAAGTCTTACCTAGAATTGCTTTATTCAAACAAGGTGCAAAAGAAATAATGGAAGATAAGACAGGTATTAATGATATGTCTGCTGGTAATAGAGACGAAACAGAAGATATGAAAGTAAGAGCAGAATTAATGAAAAATGCGGTTACTATAAAAGAAATGAATATTGATGATTTGCCAGAAGAATATAAAGATTATGTTAAAGAAGATATGAAAGCAGAACAACAAAAGAAAGATGAACTAGATAAAAAATTTGAAGAAGCACCTAAAAGATGAAAACATTAAAAGAACTTACTTGGGAACACCATAAAGAAGCTGAACGCCAAGGATTTGTAAAAGTAATGATGTCAGGTAAAATAAATCCTGAAATATATGGTATCTATCTTTTCAATCAACATCAATGTTATAATATATTAGAAGCGATAGCAATGTCAGAAGGTATCTTTGATGATATGCCTGAATTAAGACGAGCACCTGCTATCAAAGCAGACTTTGATGAATTGTGGACTTACAAATGGCAACCACCATTGCTAGAATCTACAAGTAAATATATTGATTATATTAATAAGAATTTAATGGACAATCCTGATAAGATAGTTGCTCACATTTATGTAAGACATATGGGAGACTTATCTGGTGGTCAAATGATAAGAAAAAAAGTACCAGGTCAAGGAAAATATTATCAATTTAATATTAGATATGTTGAAGGAAGAAATCAATTATATAAAAATGTTAAAGAATTAAAAGAAGCATTAAGAACTAAAGTGGATAGTTATCAAAAGTATTCAGACCAAAGTACTTTAACTGAAAATATTAATAGTGTTGTTTATGAAGCAAGACAATGTTTTGGATTTGCAACAGATTTATTTAAAGATATGTTAAAATTTATTAAACAAAACGAGAAGAGGTTTGGTGATGGCAATTTATAAACGAAGTAGAATATGGCAGATGTTAGAAGAAACTACTACTTTTATTATAGAAGTTTTTAAAAGAGAAGGTAAAGAAGTATTTGAACCAACTATGGAAAAATTTAATCGTCCAAAAGACGGTTGGGTTAATAGAGTATGGGAAACACCAGAAGCAAGAAGATGTCATTTAGATGTTGTGGATGCTAGAGAAACAAAAGGTTTATATATGTTTCATTGTTGTGTGTTTCCAAATTTAACACATCCAGGTCCAATATATGGACTAGATGTAATTGCTGGTGCAAAAAAGGTTACAGGTTTCTTCCACGATTTTTCTCCATTAGCAAAAAAAGACCATTCAATGGTTGATTGGTTTGTGAATGAAGCAAAGAATTATGAACCATCTAAAGTAAGAGAACTACCTGATTGGGCAATGAAAATTTTTAGTCCAGGTATGGTAGCTGCTAGTAATATAACTACTGAAAAAGAATTAAATGCCGCTTTAAGTTTAGCACAATGTAATTTAGGTGCTTACTTTACATTATTAAGACGAGAAAAAACTAAAGGAGATATAGAAGAAATAAAAGACGCACAAAACAGATATGCTAAACATCAAAGAGAAAATCCTCATACACCTAGAGTTATGAAGTCTCTTGGATTACCTGAAGCTGATGTAAAAGAATTTTGTACAAACGCATTATTTCCCTATATAGAGTAATGGAACATTTAGAAAAATTTACACAGGTCATAGAAGATTATAAATCAGATGGAAGATATAGAACTTTTAATGATATTATAAGAACAAGAGGAAAGTATCCTCACGCCATTTGGTATTCAAAATACTCAATCAAAAATATTGTCAATTGGTGTTCCAACGATTATCTTGGTATGGGACAACATAACTATGTTATAGACTCAATGAAAACAGCACTTGAAACGAGTGGAGCAGGGGCAGGAGGTACAAGAAACATATCTGGTACTACTCACTATCATAATGCTTTAGAACGAGAGCTAGCGTCTCTCCATAAGAAAGAAAAGGCATTATTATTTACTTCTGCTTATAATGCTAATCAAACAAGTTTAGAAACTATGGGTAAGATTATACCTGACTTATTGTTTATATCAGACGCACAAAATCACTCTTCAATTATACAAGGTTTACGCCATAGTAGATGTAGAAAAGAAATCTTTAAACACAATGATTTAGAAGATTTAGAAAGAATTTTAAAATCAGACCAAGGTCCAAAGTGTGTAGTATTTGAAAGTGTATATTCTATGGACGGAGATATTGCTCCTGTAAAAGAAATAGTTGACTTATGTAATAAGTATAATGCAATTTCTTATATTGATGAAGTACACGCTGTTGGTCTTTATGGAGAAGAAGGTGCTGGAATATGTGAAAGAGATAATGTAGAAGTTGATATAATAAATGGAACTTTAGCAAAGGCGTTCGGTGTACAAGGTGGATACATTGCAGGAAAGAGAGATTTTATTGACGCAATAAGAAGTATGGCAAGTGCTTTTATATTTACAACTAGCGTGAGTCCTGTTATTTGTGCTGGTGCTTTAACAAGTGTTAAGTATGTTAGAGACCATCCTGAATTAAGAGAACAAATACACGAAAGAGCAAATAAAACAAAAGACGAACTTGCTAGACAAGGAATAGAAGTTATGAAAAATGATAGTCATATTGTTCCTGTTATTATTGGAGAAGCTAAAAGATGTAAAGCTATATCAGATGAATTACTTTACAAAGAAGGTATCTATGTACAACCTATTAATTGGCCGACGGTTGCTGTTGGTACTGAAAGATTAAGATTTACTCCAACACCATTTCATACAGACAAATTAATATTTGATATGGTAGTTAAAGTTAAATCTGCAATCAAAAGATGTGGCAAAGGTTTAAAATATGATAGATAAGATTATAGCTGACGGTGGAGACGGATTAGATGTTCTAATATATTGCCTATTCAATGAACCTTTTATACAAGGAATTATATTATTTGGGCTGTTTATGGCGTTATTTTCTTGGTACTATGATAAAAAAGATGATAAAGCGGATTGGAGTAACCGAAACGATTATCTATAAATTATAAATATAGCAAAGAATTAGAAGGAAATAACTATGGCTCAACCTAATACAAGACAGACATTAATCTCTTATGCTAAAAGAGCATTGGGGCATCCTGTTATAGAGATAAATGTTGATGATGACCAAATAGATGATAGAGTAGATGAAGCATTACAATATTGGCAACAATATCATTATGATGGTATCAAAAGAACATACTTAAAATGGCAATATACACAAGCAGAAAAAACTAGAATGTTAACTAGTAATACTGAAGGTGCTACAAAAAATTCTGTAACCTCTACTTGGAAAGAAGATAACAATTATATTGTTGTTCCAGAAACCGTATTTTCGGTTACAAATATATTTCCTTTTTCAAACAAAGGTAATTTAAATTTATTTGATGTAAGATACCAATTAAGATTAAATGACCTGTACGATTTCTCATCAACTTCTGTTATTAACTATGATGTTGTAATGAGACAATTAGATTTCCTAGACCATATATTAGTTGGTGAAAAACCATTAAGATTTAATCAACACGATAATAGATTATACATTGATATGGATTGGGAAAATGATTTAATGGTAGATGAATATGTTGTTATTGAATGCTACAGAAAAATGGATCCAGACACCTATACAGATGTCTATAATGATATTTGGTTAAAGAAATACACAACTGCACTAGTAAAAAAACAATGGGGTGCTAACTTATCAAAATTCGCTGGTGTTGCTATGATAGGTGGGGTAACCTTAAACGGTGAACAAATCTATACACAGGCATTAACAGATATAGAAAAGTTAGAAGAAGAAATAAAATCGCTACAAGAACACCAAGCATTAATGATAGGATAAAAATACAATGGCCGTTAATCATTACTTTCAAGGCGGCGATGGCATAGGTAGTCAAAGTGAAAAACGATTAATAGAAGATTTAATTGTAGAGAATTTAAAAATCTATGGACACGCTGTTTATTATTTACCGAGAACTCTAGTTAATAGAGATTTAATCCTTGGCGAGGATTCTGCGTCTAGGTTTGACGACTCGTATTTAATAGAAATGTATTTTGACACACCACAAGGGTTTGCTGGTGAAGAAGAAATAATTAGTAAGTTTGGTTTAGAAGTAAGAGACGATACGACCTTTGTTGTTGCGAAAAGAAGATTCCAAGAACAAGTAGATGACCCAGCAAACCTAATGGTAGATGGCAGACCTAATGAAGGTGATGTTATTTACTATCCTTTAATGAATAGATTTTTTGAGATTGCGTTTGTAGAAGACCAGGAACCTTTCTTTCAACTAGGTAATTTACCTGTCTATAAATTAAGATGTAGAACATTTGAATATTCAAGTGAAGAATTTAATACAGGTCACGCTGACATTGACCAAGCTGATGATAGAAAATCACTTGATACATCTTTGGCACACCAGTTTAGACTTGAAGATGGTACACTAAATCAATCTTCTTATGATGGTTTCTTACAATTAGAAACAGGAGACTCACACGGTAATCCACTATACTTAATTAATGAAGAATGGGACGACACTACAACTGATGGAGACGCTGCTGAAAGTGTACAAACAAAATCTGCTTATGCTGATAATTTAGATTTAGATTCGGCTGCTGGTTTTGATACTGCAACGGTTAATGACGATATATTAGACTTTACAGAAAAGAACCCATTTGGAGAGGTTAAATAATGTTTGGAACTCATTTTTATAACGAAGGTATGAGAAGATTGACCATTGCTTTTGGTCAAATCTTTAATAATATTGTTGTACAAACAAAAGACGCAAACGGTTCAGTAGTTAAAAGATTTACGGTGCCATTAGCATATGCACCAAAGGAAAAATTTATTGTTAGATTAACTCAACAAGGTGATTTAATGGATAAACAATTCGCAACGGTACTACCTCGTATGGGATTTGAAATATCTGGTATAGAATATGACCCTAGTAGAAAGTTAAATAAACTACAAAAATTTAGAAAACCAAAAACAGATGGTAGTACTAGTGACCAAACTAACAAAATGGACTTTAACTATTCTCCAGTTCCATATAATATAACATATAAATTGTTTATATTCACAGCAACTGCTGAAAATGGATTACAGATAGTTGAACAAATAGTACCGTACTTTCAACCAGATTATACGGTTACAATTAATATGGTTCCTGATTTAGGAATTAAGCGTGATGTTCCTATTATAATTGGAGACATACAATACGAAGATAGTTATGATGGAAACTTTGAAACTAGAAGAGCAGTAATATATACAATGACCTTTACTGCTAAAACTTATCTATACGGACCTGCTACTGCAGGAGGTATTGTAAGAAAAGTACAATCAGATTTAGGAACTGATTCTGTTAGTAAGGCAAGAGAAGAAAGAATAGTAATTACTCCTGACCCTTCAACAGCAAAACCTGGTGATGATTTTGGATTTACAACAACTATATCATTTTTTGAAGATGGTAAAAAATATGACCCTTCAAGTGGAAGTGATACATAATGAGAGGATATAATGGACGAGATTTTATACAAAGAAAACTGCTTACCGCCAAATGTAGCAAATAGTTTTCAACACAATATATACAGATTAGGTTATATAATATCTAAAGATATATTAGCACAACAAATGGACAACCCAGGTATTGTTAAAGATGACAATACATTTAATACCGTTCAAATGGTACACCGAGTTTTTTCACACATAGACCAAAGACCACAAGTTAATTCAGGATTAGAACCAGTTAAGTATGCTTTGAATATGATGGTTGAAGGTTTTGGTTATAAGATAAAAGATGTATTAAGATTAAAGTTTAATATGATACAACCACATCCAGATTTCAAAGAAGGTATGTATAACACAGCACATATTGATGATGAAGAAATGGCACAACATTTTGTTTTAATTTATTATCCAATAGATTGTGATGGTGATACTTATTTGTTTAATGAGAAATTTGATAAACTAAAGAAACCAAAAAAACTAACTATACATAAGCGAATAACGCCAAAAGCAAATAGTTGCATTATGTTTAAAGGAGATAGATTTCACGCAAGTGCTAATCCAATTAAAAGTGAAATGAGAATTATATTAAATTGTAATTTTTCTTTATTAGAAAAAGAAGAGTTTAATGAACATAATAGAGATACAAGAAATGACCCCTTTAAAGGAACAAGTATAGAAGGTAAAGACTAATGGGAAAATTAGAAGACAAGGTAAATGATATTTTAGGTATTAAGGAAGAAAGTACTCCTGTCGCTGAATTAATGGTGCAAGAGAAAAAAGTTCCTGTACCTAGAGAAGAGGATCCTAAAAAGGACGATATAGATAACGATTACAAATATAGTAGAGAGAATTATTATAATCTTATTGAAAGAGGACAAGACGCTATTCAAGGTATATTAGATGTTGCAAAAGAAGGACAACATCCAAGAGCATATGAAGTTGCAGGTGTATTAATTAAAAATGTAGCTGACACCGTTGATAAATTACAAGACTTACAAGCTAAATTATCAAAGCTAAAAGAGTTGCCTAATAAAACAACTGCTAATATCAAAAATGCTTTATTTGTTGGGAGTACTACAGACTTGCAAAAGATGTTAAAAGATAAAAAAATTAAAAATGTAAATGAACAAACACCATCAGAACAAATGCAAGATGAATTAGAACCAATTGTAGTAAACGACAAAGAGAAAAAAGATGATTAATGACGCATATTTAGGAAATCCAAATCTTAAAAAATCAGGTACTCAAACCGAGTTTACAGAGGAACAAGTACAAGAGTTTCAAAAATGTAGTGAAGACCCAATATATTTTATTACAAAGTATGTAAAGATTGTTTCACTTGACCACGGTTTAGTTCCTTTCGCAACTTATAAGTTCCAAGATAAGATGATTGATACTATGCACAACGAAAGGTTTTCAATCTATAAACTACCTAGACAAAGTGGTAAATCTACAACTATTATATCTTACTTATTACATTACGCATTATTTAATCCAAATTCAAGTATAGCGATTCTTGCCAATAAATCTTCTACTGCTAGAGATATATTGGGAAGATTACAACTAGCTTATGAAAACTTACCTAAATGGTTACAACAAGGTGTTATCAATTGGAACAAAGGTAATATAGAATTAGAAAATGGAAGTAAACTAGTAGCGGCCGCAACTTCTTCAAGTGCTGTCCGAGGTGGTTCATATAATATAATATTCCTTGACGAGTTTGCTTATGTACCTTCTACTATTGCTGAACAATTTTTTAGTTCCGTATATCCTACAATTACTTCTGGTAAATCAACTAAAGTAATTATAGTATCAACACCTCACGGAATGAATCAATTTTATAAATTGTGGATAGACGCTGAGAATGGACGCAATGATTATGTTCCATTAGAAGTACATTGGTCAGAAGTTCCTGGAAGAGACCAGAAATGGAAAGAAGAAACAATTAGAAATACCTCGGAAGCACAATTTGCTTCAGAATTTGAGTGTGAGTTTTTAGGTTCTATTGATACATTAATATCGGCTGCCAAAATAAAAGCGACACCGTATATAACACCATTACAAACAAATGGCAGATTAAGTGTATTTGAAAAACCTAATAAAGGAAACACATATCTATGTACGGTTGATGTTGCCCGAGGTTCTTTAAAAGATTATTCAGCATTTATTGTTTATGATGTAACCAATTTACCTTATAGAATAGTTGCGACATTTAGAGATAATGAAATTAAACCAATCTTATTTCCAGAAATGATTGCTAAAGTATGTAAACAATATGACAATGCACATATACTTGTTGAAGTAAATGATATAGGTGCTCAGATTTCAGATGGTTTACATTTTGAAATTGAGTATCCAAATGTATTAATGACTACTCAAAAAGGTCGTGCTGGTCAAATACTTGGTGCAATGTTCAGTCAAAGAGGAAGCCAATTAGGTGTTCGTATGACTAAACAGGTTAAAAAAATAGGTACTGCTAATATAAAATCAATTATTGAAGGAGATAAACTGATTATAAACGACTTCAATATTATAACAGAAATGTCCACTTATACACGAAAGAATCAATCTTGGCAGGCAGAAGACGGTTGTAATGATGATTATATGTCTTGTTTAGTAATACTTGGTTGGGTTGCAAACCAAAGGTTTTTTAAAGAATTAACAGATAGAAATATAAGAGCAGAAATGTACAAAGAACAAGAGAAGCTAATAGAACAAGATATGGCACCCTTTGGATTTGTAGATGATGGTCTAGTTAAAGAAGAAGATAAACCAACCGTAGATGAGTATGGGACGGTTTGGCATCCCGTAGTACGCAAAGGACAATAGTGTAATAATGATATTTGATAAATATAAGCGATTGAGAAATTTGAATATGGGCGTATGAATAATACGATTTTTGAACAACAAAGTAAATTATGTATTTAAATTTAAATACAAGAAATAAAATATAATAAGAGGAGAAAACCTAATGGCATTTCAAGTATCACCAGGAGTTCTCGTACAGGAAAAGGATTTAACTAATATAATCCCAGCTGTCTCAACAAGTATTGGAGCATTTGCTATCAATGCAAGTAGAGGTCCAGTTTCAGAAGTTACCTTAATATCTTCTGAGCAAGATTTTGTTAGTGTTTTTGGAAAACCGACACAAAGTAATTTTGAGGAGTATTTTACTGCTTCATCATTCCTTCAGTATTCCAATGCCCTAAAAGTTGTACGGACTGAAAATACTGGTATAAAGAACGCTGTGACCAACTCGGGAACAGCACTATTGATCCGACACACGGATCATTACAGCTCAACATACCTAGCTGACGGTGCATATACAGGAATCTCTGGCATTGAGTTTGCTGCTAGAAGCGCAGGAGTTTGGGGTAACGGATTAAAAGTATCTGTTTGTCCTTCAGCGACTGCTTATGAAACAGAAGGCGTAACCACGGTTTCTGATTCTGCTATAGCAGTAGGCGATACACAAATAACGGTAGCAAGTGGAACCAACATTAATGTTGGTGACATTATATCTTTTTCAACTACGGCTGGAACTAACGACTATGATGACGGCCTAGAATACGAGGTTACTGGTGTTTCATCTAACGATATTACATTTAAGAAAAAAGTAGGTACTGGCGGACTAGGAACAATCTGTCCGAACGGTGCTAATGTAAGACGAAGATGGCAATACTATGACTATGTAAGTGGAGCACCTGGAACAAGTCCAGATGTTTTATCTGCTGGAAGAAGTAATGACGAGCTACATTTAGTTGTTGTGGATGCCGATGGTTCGGTAGGTGGCACTAAAAATGAAGTACTAGAGATATACGAAAAGGTATCAAAAGCAAAAGACGCCAAAGACGCAGGTGGTTCAAACAATTTCTATGCAGAAGTTGTTTTTAGAAAATCATCATTAGTCTATTGGGGAGACCACAACTCAAACGGAACAAATTGGGGAGATTCAAAATCAGCTGCTACTTCTGCATATACAGATGTTACCGCTCCTATCGCACTAACCTTCGCAGGTGGTGTAGATGGTACGGCAACTGACGGTGCAAGAAAATCGGCATTTGAAAAATTTGAAGATTCCGAAACGGTTGATGTTGGATTAATAATGGCTGGAAACGCTTCCGCTGCTTTAATCGGTGATTTAATTACAATCGCTGAGAAAAGAAAAGATTGTGTAGTGTTCGCTAGTCCTGAAAGGTCCGATGTAGTTAATATAACTTCATCTATCGTACAAACAAATAATGTATTGGCATTTTTCAATACTATACAATCATCATCTTACATAGTCTTTGATAGTGGTTACAAATATACTTACGACAGATATAATGATGTCTATAGATATGTTCCACTAAACGGAGATATGGCTGGCTTATGTGCTAGAACAGACCTTACTAACGACCCTTGGTTTAGTCCTGCTGGATTAAATAGAGGTATAATTAGAGGCGCTGTTAAGTTGGCGTATAGTCCTAATAAAACTCAAAGAGACGAGCTTTACAGAGCGAGAATCAACCCAGTTGTTTCTTTCCCTGGTCAAGGTATAATCTTATTTGGAGATAAAACTGGACTAACTACACCTTCAGCATTTGACAGAATAAATGTAAGAAAATTGTTTATTGTTTTAGAGAAGGCAATCGCTACTGCTTCTAAATTCCAACTATTTGAATTCAATGATGAATTCACTAGAGCTGGTTTTAGAAATATGGTAGAACCTTTTTTAAGAGAAGTACAAGGTAGACGAGGTATCACAGACTTTTTAGTGGTGTGTGATGAATCCAACAACACAGGCGAAGTAATTGATAGAAATGAATTCATAGCTGAAATTTATATTAAACCAGCTAGAAGCATTAACTTTATCACATTATCTTTCGTTGCAACAAGAACTGGCGTGGCTTTTGAAGAAGTCGCAGGTTAAAAGGTAAAGAGGAGAAATAAAAAATGGCAAATATAAATGACTTCAAAACCAAACTTGCAGGTGGCGGCGCTAGAGCCAATCAGTTTAAGGTAACAATGCCTTTCCCTGGTTACGCACAAGTTGGTGGAGAAACAGAAGAGTTGGCATTCTTATGTCAATCAACATCTATTCCAGCGATGGAGATAAATACTGCAACGGTTAACTTCCGTGGTAGACCAATCTATTTAGCTGCTGATAGAGCTTTTTCTGCTTGGACGATAACGGTTTTAAATGATACAAACTTTAGATTAAGAGACGCATTTGAAAGATGGCAAAATGGTATAATTAATATGTCAGATAACGAAGGATTAGTAAATCCTGTTGATTATCAAGTTGACGCATTTATTGACCACCTTGACAGAAACGGTGCGACAATCAAATCCTATACATTGCGAGGTTGTTTTCCAACATCTATCGCTGCTATCGGTTTAGATATGGACCCGACAGAAACTATAGAAGAGTTTGAAGTATCGTTTAGATACCTATTCTTTGAAGCAAGAACGACTACTTAATAGTTGAATAAATAATAAGTAAGAACAAGTGAGGAAAACATAATGGCAGAACTTTTCGGTTTCCAAATAACTAGAGTTAAACAAACTCCAGACCCGAAACAAAGTTTTACACAACCTAAAGCGGATGACGGTACACAAACCGTCGCCGCTGGAGGTTATTTTGGTCAGTACCTTGATATGGAAGGTACTGCAAAAACTGAGCAAGACTTAATTCGTAGGTATAGGGAAATTTCAATACATCCAGAATGCGATATGGCAGTTGAAGATATAGTCAACGAAGCTATTGTAGCAAACGAGATTGAGAAGGATCCAGTTAGAGTAGATTTAAAAGATACAGACTTTTCAGAAAACATTAAAAGAAAAGTTGAAGATGAATTTAAAGAAGTTTTAAGACTTCTTAATTTTTCTACAAAAGGACACGATATATTTCGTAGATGGTATGTAGATGGAAGAATTTACTATCATAAAATCATTGATAGGGAATCACCTATTAAGGGTATTACAGAATTACGATATATTGACCCTAGAAAAATTAAAAAAATAAGAGAAATAAAAAAAGGTAGACCTGTACCGTTAGCAAATATTCAGGTCATACACGATTATAACGAATACTTTTTATATAATGAAAAAGGTGTTGCAGGACCAGGTATGGCAAGTGGTGGATTAAAAATAGCACCAGACGCCATAACTTTTACTCCTAGCGGATTAGTTGATTTGAATAAGAATATGGTTATGTCTTATATGCACAAAGCAATTAAACCTGTTAATCAATTGCGTATGATAGAGGACGCTGTTGTTATTTACAGAATTGCAAGAGCACCTGAAAGAAGAATATTTAAAATTGATGTAGGTAATTTACCTAAAGTAAAAGCAGAACAATATCTCCGTGATGTTATGGCAAGATACAGAAACAAACTTGTCTATGACGCTTCAACAGGAGAGATAAGAGACGATAGAAATTATATGTCTATGCTTGAAGACTTTTGGTTACCTAGTAGAGAAGGTGGAAGAGGAACAGATATTTCTACATTACCTGGTGGACAAAACCTAGGTGAAGTTGCAGATATAGAATACTTCCAAAGGAAACTATACCGTTCTCTTAATGTACCTATTAGTAGATTAGAAGCAAGTCAAGGTTTCAATTTAGGAAGAACAACTGAAATCACTAGAGACGAACTTAAATTTACAAAATTTGTACAAAGATTGCGTAAGAAATTTACAGAATTATTTAATGATTTGCTTAGAACACAATTAGTTTTAAAAGCAATCATAAATGAGGACGATTGGGTGAATGTCAAAGAGAAAATTAAATATGATTTTCTTGCTGATGGTCACTTCTCGGAACTGAAAAATGCTGAACTATTAAAGGAAAGAATATTGTTGGCAAATGATGTACGAGACTATGTTGGTAAATACTTTTCAGTTAAGTATGTTAGACAAAATATACTTAAACAATCTGAAAGAGAAATTGCAGATATAGACAAACAAATTAAAAAAGAAATAGATGATGGTATCATTGCAGGTCCACAAGTAAGTGTACAAGGCGATGAACCTGATATAATATAGGAGAAAATAAATATGGCTGATAATGAAACAAAAACTGATACAGGTGCTAAAATGTCACCTAAAGGTTTTTTTGACCAATCAAATAAGACTACAAGTTTTGTAGATAAACTTGCTAGTGGTGATAATAAAGGTGCAGGTGAAGACTTTAAAGACGCATTAAGAAATAAAGTAGGGGACGCTTTAGACGCAAGTAGAAAAGACTATGCTTCTTCTTTATTCAATGCTGCTAAAAATGTAATGACACAAACACCTGGACAAGCAGAACCTCATTCGGATCCGAAACCAGAAGTGGCTTCCCCGATTGCTCAGACTGCTACAAGGGATGATGTTCAAAATGCAATGACACCAGACGGCGCTGCTAACGCAACACCTGAAACGGCACCTGCTGAAACAGCACCTGCCGAGACAGCACCTGCAGAAGCACCAGCTGATTCTGGAGAAACACAAACGGGAGAATAAGAAATGGCATTAACGGTATCAAGTATAGTTGGTAATGTATCAGGTTTTATTGGTAAGGACAGATATATTAATCTATCGCCTTCTATGAAAGAAGCTGTAAAGCAACTAATAGAGAGTTTAGATGGAGTAGATTGGTCACAACCACAAGACTTGGTTAACATTATTGAAACTAAAGTGGCAGAAGTATCGGCGGCAACAGGAGTTGTTGAGTCAGATATTAAAGCATATTTTGAAGAGTAAAAAATATGACTTTGGTTGTCTCTACAAAAGTTGACGACACCAATAAGGCGATAATAAACGCTACTGGTGTAGGCGGTGATGGTGGAACTTTATTTAGTTCCGACAAGAGTATATCATTGGCTAATGTATATTATGAAATAAAAGGAAATGATTATGAAACACCTAAATTTCCAAAGGTGACTTTAACTCTTGGAGACCAAACTTTAGTTTTAGAAAAGTTTGGTAATTGGGGATTGAAAGAAGGAGAAGCTAGAAAAGTTATAGACCAAAAATTAGATACGGCTACAACTTTGGAAGTTTCTGCTGACGCTGATGTTAGTAAATTTACATTAGCAGTAGAAGTACAAAAAGAAACAGAACTAGGACCAAATAGTTAGGAATAAAATATGGCAGACGCAATAACAACGCAAGTAATATCAGATACAGCTGGAGTTAAGTATGTTGTTAAGAGAACAAACATAAGTGATGGTACAGGTGAAACTGATAGTGTGTTAGTTAATCCAACTACATCAAATTTTATGACTGCTGACGCAACGAAGACCATAGCAAAAGTATGGTATTCAATTAATACAGCCAATTCAAAATCAGCAGTAGAGATATCCTGGGGAGGTGCTTCTGCTAATACAACAGCATTAACATTATCAGGGAACGGAGTTTTTGACTTTAGAACTGCTGGGAATGATATAGCAAATAATGCTACAAGTGCTACTGGATATGTATATTTGAGTACAAAAAACTTTGCTTTACACGATAACTACACATTGGTTATAGAATTTAGATAAAAAATATTATAAATATTAAGGAAAGAGAGAGAAGCATTTATGAGTTATTTTAAACACAAACCAGGCAGTCTGGAAGAAAGTGTGATGACCCTACAAGAAGCAAGATATAGGGTTACAGGTACTATGAGTTATAGAGGTATCGGTGGTAACGATGGATTTGATATGGTTATTAATGCAAGTAGTGAACAGGATGCTGAAAATAAAGCATATAAAGAATTAGATAAGGCAAGAGCCAAAAAGAAAATAGGACCAGGTGGCGGTGGTAGTGTTGAGGACGCAGATGTAGAAGAAATTGAAAAAACAAACGACCCTTTACAATCACCAGAATCTTTTAGAGCAGGTCCATAGACTACACTAAAAAGGAAAACTATGAAACTTATAACAGAACATATAGAACAAGTAGAATACATCAAAGAAGATAATGGTGTAGGTGGGAAGAATTATAAAATCCGTGGAGTGTTCTTACAATCAGAAGTTAAGAATAGAAACGGTAGAGTGTATCCAAAAGAAACACTTACTAAAGAAGTAAGTAGATATAATAGAGAATTTGTAGAGCAGAAAAGAGCTTTTGGCGAGTTAGGACATCCTGACGGACCAACGGTAAACTTGGAAAGAGTATCGCATATGATAACTAAACTTTATCCAGATGGAAATAACTTCATCGGAGAAGCAAAAGTTATGGATACCCCATACGGAAAGATAGTAAAAAATCTGATAGATGAAGGCGCTAAATTAGGCGTATCTAGTCGTGGTATGGGTTCATTACAAAGAGGTAGAAACGGCGAGGCACAGGTTGGAAACGACTTTTATCTTGCTACTGCCGCTGATATTGTTGCAGACCCCAGCGCTCCAGACGCTTTCGTAGAAGGAATTATGGAAGGTAAAGAGTGGGTTTGGGAGAATGGTGTCATTAAACAAAAAGAGCTAGAAGAGTATAAAGAGTACATCCAAGAGGCAAAACGACTAAAAATCGCAGAAGCAAAGGCAAAAGTCTTTGAATCCTTCCTTAAAGGAATGTATTAATATAAATATCTAGCAAAGAGAAAAAATAATTATTTTTTTAAATTAAGGAGAACTTCATATGGCCGAAACAGAAAAAGTGGTTAGTGAAAACACGGTAGCAGACGCTCCTAAAAAGAACGCTGTCGCTAGTGAACCTACGCCGTTGAAAAATGACGCCGAGGATTTAGGAGCAGCTGTAGTTAAACCTACAGATGAAAACCCTAAAGCTAACAAGAGTACTAAAGAAGTTTCTGGACAAGCACCTCAAAAGAACGCAGGTAAAGCTGACGCTATGCCTAGTCTTAAAGGTGAATCGAAAGAAACTGATTCTGATGGCAAGAAGATTTCCGAGGGAGATATGCCTGACGGTCTAAAAAAATTCCTAGATAAGAAAGACGAGAAAAAAGAGTCTAAAGAAGCTGAAAAAGTTTCTAAAGATGATGAAGTCAAGTCTGAAAACAAGGAAGAAGACCAGAAAGCAAAAGATGTTGATGTTAAAGAACACATTGACGCTTTAACCTCTGGAGAGAAAGACTTGTCGGAAGAATTTAAAGCCAAAGCTGCTACTATATTTGAAGCTGCTATCAAATCTAAAGTTAGAGAGATAGAAGAATCAATGGAAGCAGATTACAATAAGAAATTTGAAACTGAAAGTTCCAAAGCAAAAGCAGAACTTGTTGAAAAGGTAGACAATTATTTGAACTATGTTGTCAACGAGTGGATGAAAGAAAACGAACTTGCTATTGAAAAAGGTATCAAGGGCGAAATTGCTGAGGACTTCATTAACGGTCTGAAAAAACTTTTTGAAGACCACTACATTGATGTACCTGATGAAAAATATGATGTGTTAGAAGACCAAGCTTCAAAGATTGAAGAATTGGAAAAGAAACTTAACGAAGAAATCGGAAAAAATGTTGAATTGAATAAGAAAAGCAATATGCTTGAGAGAGCTGACATTTTAGCTGATGTTGCTTCTGACTTAGCAGAAACTTCTAAAGAAAAATTTGCTAAACTAACAGAAGAAGTTGAGTATTCCGACGCTGAAACTTTTAAGAAAAAATGTGCTACTATTAAAGAATCATATTTTGGAAATAAAAAAGAAGCGAATTCTGACAGCGAAGTAGATAATGCGGTAGCTGGACAACCTAATGTACAAAATACAGAAGATTTGTCTAATGCAATGGCTGCTTATACTACCGCTATTAGTAAAACTAAAGACATTAAGTTGTCTGTAAAATAATAATAGAGAGAGGAAAAAGATATGTATTTATCTGAAAACTACCAAAAAAAATGGCAGCCAGTATTAGACCATCCTGATTTACCAAAAATCAGCGATACCTATAAAAGAGCTGTAACCTCAGTTATCTTGGAAAACCAAGAAAGAGCACTTAAAGAAGACGCTCAATTTATGACTGAAGCTGCTCCTGCCAATGCTACTGGTGCTAACATTGCAAATTGGGATCCAATCCTAATTTCGTTAGTACGAAGAGCTATGCCAAACCTTATCGCTTACGATATTGCTGGCGTACAACCAATGTCTGGACCTACTGGACTTATATTTGCTATGAGAAGCAGATACAAAGCTCAAGACGGAACTGAAGCATTATTTGACGAAGCTGAAAGTAAATTTTCTGGAAATGCTGCTAACGCAAACATTCCTGGAAGTGCTGGTACTTCTTCAAATTCACCTGCTCAAAACAACCCAGGTATATTAAATGACTCACCTGCTGGAACTTATACTTCTGGTTCAGGTATGGCAACTGCAAGTGCTGAAGCACTTGGAGATTCTGCTGGTAACGCATTTGCTGAAATGGCATTCTCAATTGAGAAGTCAACGGTAACTGCTAAAAGCAGAGCCCTTAAAGCAGAATATACTATGGAATTAGCACAAGACCTTAAAGCAATTCACGGATTAGACGCTGAAACAGAATTAGCGAACATCTTATCTGCTGAAATCCTTGCTGAAATTAATAGAGAAGTTGTAAGAACTATCTATATCAATTCAGAAAAAGGTGCTCAAACTGACACAACTAACGCTGGTATCTTTGATTTAGATACTGACTCAAACGGAAGATGGTCAGTTGAGAGATTCAAAGGTCTTATGTTCCAATTAGAAAGAGACGCTAACGCTATTGCTCAAAGAACTCGTAGAGGAAAAGGAAACATTATAGTTTGCTCTTCTGATGTGGCTTCTGCATTACAAATGGCTGGCATCCTTGACTATGCTCCTGCACTTAATAACAATCTTAATGTTGATGACACAGGCAATACTTTTGCTGGTGTTCTTAACGGTAGATTTAAAGTGTATATAGACCCTTACTCAGCAAACCAAGCTGCTAAACAATTTTATGTAGTTGGTTATAAAGGCACAAGCCCTTATGACGCTGGTATGTTCTATTGCCCATATGTACCTTTACAAATGGTAAGAGCTGTTGGACAAGACACTTTCCAACCGAAAATCGGATTCAAAACGAGATACGGCTTACAAGCAAATCCTTTTGCTGAAGCAAGTGTTTCTTCTGACGCTGTTATTGACGGTGCTGGTGCTGCTAACGCTAATAGATACTACAGAAAAGTACAAGTTGTTAACCTTGCGTAATTGCAATTAATAACTATATTATCTGTAAACTGAAATAGAAAAAGGCGAGACCTAAAAAATCTCGCCTTTTTTTTGATTTAAAAACCTATATAAATAATAGTATGACAGATACAAATGCTATAACACGACAACCTACGCAACTAGATTATGCTAGTCCAGCGCAATTTAAATTTAAAATTACAAAACTTCCTAAAGTAGAATACTTTTGTACCGAGGTTAATATACCTACTTTACAAATGAGTAGTGCTACACAACCAACTCCATTAAGACAAATACCTATACCTGGTACTCAACTTGACTTTGGAGATTTAAGTCTTACATATATGGTAGACGAGAAGTTTGAAAATTTTGAAGAAATATATAATTGGTTGAGAGGACTAGGAATACCTGTTGACCATAAAGACTATGCAAATTTGGTTACTGCTGGTAGAGATAGATTTCCTAATCAAGGAAAAGAAGTTAATCTATTAGGTACTAAAAGAAGTAAAGAGCAACCTGCTCAATCTATGGGTACTGCTTTATCAGACGCTACATTAGCAATTTTATCAGCGAAAAACAATGTAATAAAAGAAGTTAGATTTATAGATGTTTTTCCTGTTGCAATGTCTGGTGCTAGTTTCACACAACAAGCAACAGATATTAACTATATAACTTCCACGGTTACTTTTAAGTATATGTATTACGAATTCGCTACGCCTGGTGGGACTGCTAATCAGGTTCCTACAACATAGGTTATTGACAAACCGCTAGATTTAGTATATTATATACTAGATAATATAAAATGGAGATATTATGACACTTGAAGAATTACAAGAACTTACCGATAAAAAATTAAAGATAAATGATACCGAGCTTGATTTAGAAGCTTTGAAGACACCACAATTACATAATGAATTTTTGAAACACTACAATAAATTTAGACTTTTACTTAATAGAACTGAAAGCGAATTAGCAATTATCAAGTTGCATAAGTGGGAATATTATACAGGAAAAGCTGACCCAGCAGTATATCAAACAAAACCATTCAATTTAAAAATTTTAAAGTATGATGTTGAGAAGTATATAGAAGCGGACGAAGATTACATAAAGTTAAATCAAAAGGTTGAGTATTTAAAAACTATATGTGATTACCTAGACAAGACAATCAAACAAATATCTAATAGAGGTTTTTTAATTAAAGACGCAATTGAATGGCGTAAGTTTACTTCTGGCGCTATTTAAAAATGAATTTAGAGAAACTATACTGGCGACAGGACGGTCTTTTTGATTCTTCTTTTATTAAGAAGGTAAAAGAATTAGTCAAATTTCAAAAATTAAAAGACTTAAAACTCCACGATAAAAACCGAGAACTTTTAACTAGAGATAGTATAGGTTGTTTTATACAAAGCACTTGGTTACAAAATCAAATAGCACCTATTATTAATGAAACTAATAAAACTTGTGGTTGGAATTTTAAGTTATCAAAATTTGAAGATTTACAATATACATCATACGATAAAGGACAACACTATCAATGGCATATAGATACACACCCTAAACCATATGCTGATGGTATGACTAGAAAGATTAGTTTTTCATTAATATTAAATGATGAATTTGAGGGAGGCGATTTTGCAATATGTGAACCACACCCCGACCATACTAAATCGGTAATACATAAATTTGAGAATACAAAACCAGGTACTATTATAGTTTTCTATTCTGGTTTATGGCATAAAGTTTATCCTGTTAAATCAGGTCAAAGAGAATCACTAGTAGGTTGGACATTAGGTTCCAGATTTCAGTAATGGTTGAAAATAGATACTTAATATTAGAAAAGAAAAATGAAGTTTATCTTACTATAGAAGCAGACGCTGATATTCGTAGAGACTTATCGGAGTTTTTTACTTTTGAGGTTCCTGGATATAAGTTTATGCCACAATATAGAAATAGATATTGGGACGGTAAGATTAGATTATTTAAGTATGCAAGTGGTGAAATATACTATGGTCTATTACCTTATATAAAGAAATTTTGTGTTGATAATAACATAACAATTGTATCAAAATTAAAAGTAGAAAAGGAACCATTAGATAAATTAGAGTGTGCTAAATTTTGTAAAGCATTAAAGATACCTTTAACTATTAGAGACTATCAATTCAATGCGTTTTATCACGCCATACAAGAAGATAGATGTTTATTATTATCTCCTACAGCGTCTGGTAAATCATTGATAGCATATCTAGTATTAAGGTTTCAGTCATTAAGATTAAGAAATAAGAAAGCAAATAAGATATTGATTATTGTACCTACAACAAATTTAGTAGAACAATTATACAAAGATTTTGGAGACTATGGATATAACACTAGTCATATTCATAGAATATATCAAGGACACGAAAAAGATACACCAAAGAAGATAGTTATATCTACTTGGCAATCAGTATATAAATTACCTAAAAAATGGTTTGCTGATTTTGGTTGTGTTATTGGAGACGAAGCACATTTATTCAAAAGCCAGTCGCTGACAAGTATAATGACTAAAATGACTAATTGTAAATATAGAGTAGGTATGACAGGTACTTTAGATGGTAGTAAAACACATAAGTTAGTACTAGAAGGATTGTTTGGTGCTGTAAATAAAGTAGCACAAACTACTGACTTAATTGAAAAGAAACAGCTAGCAAAGTTTAAAATCAATTGTTTAGTATTATCACACGGTAAGAATAGTAGAGACTATTTAAAAGATAAAACATATCAGGAAGAAATGAACTTTTTATGTACTAGTAAAACACGGAATAAATATATAAGAAACTTATGTTGTGGTCTATCTGGTAATACACTATGTTTATTTCAGTATGTAGAAAAACACGGAAAGGAATTATATGAATCAATTAAAGATAAAGCAGTTGACAAACAAGTATTTTATGTCCACGGTGGAGTGGATGCAGACGAAAGGGAAACGATTAGAGCAATTACCGAAAAGTCTGATGGCGCTATTATCGTTGCAAGTTATGGGACTTTCAGTACAGGCATTAATATACGGAACTTGCATAACATTATTTTTGCTAGTCCTAGTAAGTCTAGGATAAGAAATCTACAATCTATTGGTCGTGGTCTCCGACTAGGAGATAACAAGACAAATGCAACTTTATATGATATATCTGATAATGTATCATATGGGGAAAAAGAAAATTATACCTTACAGCATTTTAGAGAAAGAATAAATATATACAATGAAGAAGGTTTTGATTATGAGATACATAACATAGACCTAAAGGAGTAATATGCCACCTAAACCTAACGAACTAAATCCTGATGGAACAACTACGGTTAAAGTCGTTAAGATTATTAATGGTACAGATGTCGTATGCGTAATACCTCAAAATAAAGAGACAGCTGCTTCGCCATTACTTACACTAGATAAACCATTAGAGATTAAATATGTACCCCAAATAACCAACTTGGGTATTAAAGATTATATAGCTTTAGTTAAATGGGTGGGATATACACAGGACCAATTGGTGACCATACCGAAAGATAAGATACTTACAATAACAAACGCTAGTGATGATATGATTAAGTCATATAGAGCCGTTGTTGGCGAGTATCATTTAGGTGAGAAATTACATAGACGAGAAGACAACCCGAGAACACGAAAGTTGATGGACCGAGAAATAATGTCCAGAATGGAACAAGATGAATTAAATAATAGACTTGATGATATAATAGACGAATTTACTGATATTGCTGATGATGACATTAAAAAGAAGACTATTCATTAATATAGTATTGCTTTATAGACTCTATCTCTCAGCGCCTACACGCTGATAATATCATAAAAACTTAAACCTGTCAATAACCGAGACCGAAATTTTATCGCTTATTGACTCTAATGAAAAAATATAGTATAGTGAGAACATAATGACAACTGACAATAAACCCAAAAGAATACGAACTCCCGCCAAAAAAGAGCACTATGTAAATAACAAAGTGTTTTTAGAGGCAATGATTGAGTATAAAGATAAGTGTAATAAAGCGAACAAAAGAGGTCGTAAAAATCCTCCTGTGACCAATTACATAGGTGAGTGTTTTTTAAAGATTGCAAACCACTTATCATACAGACCGAATTTTATTAATTATACATTTAGGGATGATATGATTAGTGATGGTATAGAGAATTGTTTACAATATCTAGGAAACTTTAATCCCAAAAAATCAAACAATCCGTTTGCTTATTTTACACAAATAATCTATTACGCATTTATACGAAGAATACAGAAAGAAAAGAAACAAACAATCATTAAACATAAACTAATACAGGATGCTAATTATGATGATATGGCATTACAACCTGGAGAAGATAGAGATTTCAAAAATCAATTTACAGAATTTTTACAAAAGAATCTTCCTATGGAAGAACCAACATTAAGTAAGAATAAACCAAAACCGAAACCGACAAAAAGACGAGTAAGAAAAGCGAAGGCGAATTTAGAAGACTTTATATAATATGAAAATAGCATTATTGAACGACACCCATTTCGGTGCTAGAAATGATAACCCTGCGTTTGTAAAATACTTTAATAGATTTTATGATGAAATCTTTTTTCCGTATATAATACAACACGACATTAAAACATTAATACATTTAGGAGATGTTGTTGATAGACGAAAGTTTATTAACTTCAATACTGCTCATAACTTCCAAGAAAACTTTTGGAAAAGATTATGGGACTTAAAAATAGATACACATATTATACTAGGTAACCACGACACATATTATAAGAATACAAACAAAGTAAATTTCACACACTTAATCAAAACCTTTGATGGTGAAAATGAACCTTGGATATATGATAAACCTGCTACGGTTAACTTTGATGGTTTAGATATATTATTATTACCTTGGATATGTCCTGAAACAGAAGAAGAAAGTATATACGAAATTGATAACTCACACGCTGAAGTTTGTATGGGTCATTTAGAAATTAAAGGTTTTGAAATGCACAAAGGACACTTTCAGGAAGTTGGTTTAGAAATGGACCAGTTTAGAAGATTTGATAAAGTATTGTCTGGTCATTATCATAGAAAATCAGATAACGGAACAATATATTATTTAGGAACTCAATATGAAATAACTTGGTCAGACTATCAATGTCCAAAAGGTTTTCATATCTTTGATACAGATACAAGAGAATTAACAAGAGTACCTAATCCACTTATTATGTTTAAGAAGATTATATACAATGATACAAAACAAAGTTATACTAATATGGATATACAAGAATACAAAGATTGCCATATTAAAGTTATAGTAGAAGAAAAAACGGACGCCGTTCAATTTGGAGAATTTATTGATAGATTACACAATGAGATTAACACCCACGAGGTTAATGTTATAGAAGATAGTTATAATATTAATGCAACAGCAGATATTAATATAGCAGACCAAGGAGAAGATACTTTAACTTTCTTACACAATTATATTAATAGTTTAGATACTGAATTAGACAAAGGGAAGATGAATTCAATAATGAAAGATTTATACCAAGAGGTACAAGATAAGTGATAGTATTTCATAATATAACTTGGAAGAATTTCTTATCAACAGGCAACAATCCTATAAGTGTAAATTTAGCAGAAAAACCAACAACACTAGTTATTGGAATTAATGGGTCTGGTAAATCAACAATGTTGGACGCAATATGTTTTGCTTTGTTTAATAAACCATTCAGAATTATTAAGAAAGACCAGATGGTTAATACTATTAATAATGCTGATACCCTAGTAGAAATAAACTTTAGTGTAGGTCCTAAAAAGTATAAAATTGTAAGAGGAATTAAACCTAATGTATTTGAAATATACCAAGACGGAATTTTAATTAACCAAGACGCAAGTACTATAGACTATCAAAAACATTTAGAACAAAATATAATGAGACTGAATTATAGGTCTTTCTGCCAAGTTGTTATTTTAGGGTCTTCTTTATATGAACCATTTATGCAGATGAGAGCAAGGAATCGTAGAGAAGTAATTGAAGAAATATTAGACATTAAAGTATTTCATTCAATGAATTTGTTATTAAGAAGTAAACAACAAGACCTTACAAAAGATATTACTACATTAAGACACCAAGTAGAATTGATTGATAACAAAGTTAACTTACAAGAACAACATTATAATGATTTACAAGGTAGAGATAAAGGCGCTATTCAAGTTAAGAAAGAAGAAGCAGAAAAAGCACATAGTCATAAAAGAGATTATATGTTTAGAATAGAAAGTCTTAATAAAGAGTTAGCAGAAAACGAAAAGAAACTTTTAGGTAAGACTAAAACAAAAGATAAGTTTACACAATTACATAAGTTAGAAGCAAAGATAGACCAGAACTTAAAGACACATAAGAAAACATTAAAGTTTTTTGAAGACAATACTAATTGTCCTACTTGTACACAGGAGATAGAACAAGGTTTTAGACAAACAAAGATTAATGATGAGAAGGATGCTGTAGTTAAATTACAAGATGGTTATAAAAAACTATTATCAGAAATAACTAAAACGGAAGAAGAGGTATTAGGATTTGATAATATTGCAGGTAAGGTTAGAACTATTGAAACTAATGTTGCAAAGTTAACCACTTCTGTTGATGAGATTAAAAGACATACAGATAGAATACAAGATGAGATAGACAAGTTATCAATTGAGGATGCTGGCGGCCTAAATATTAAAGAAGAAATTGCTAAATTAAAAAGAGAATTAGTTGACGCAAAAGTACAAAGAGATAATGTTATTGAGGAGAAAAAGTATATTGATATATTGAGACAGATAGTAGATGATAGTGGAGCAAGAGCACAAATTATTAAAAAGTATCTACCTGTTATGAACACTTTAATTAATAACTATTTACAAGCTATGGACTTCTTTGTATCGTTTCATTTAGATGAGGAATTTAATGAGACGGTTAAGAGCAGACATATGGACTCCTTTAATTACAATAACTTTAGTGAAGGTGAGAAGATGAGAATAGACCTTGCATTATTATTTACTTGGAGAAGTATTGCAAAGATGAAAAATAGTGTTAATACAAACCTATTAATATTAGATGAAATATTTGATAGTAGTTTAGATGGACAAGGAACAGATGATTTCTTTAAAATTATTAAGACACTAACAAAAGAAAACATCTTTATCATATCACACAAAGGAGATATAATGTTTGATAAGTTTACTAATATAATTAAATTTGAAAAGTACCAAAACTTTACGAGGATAGCAAATGTCTAAAAAAACAAGAAGACCAATGACGGTAACAGAAGAAGAAAAATTTAAAGACGATATGATGAAACAAGCAGAAAAACAAATGAAAGAAGGTACTGCCGATACAGAAGAAGGTCAATGGATAGATACAACTAACATTAAAAAGAAATTAGAGAAACAAGCAGAAGACAATAATATTTTAAAAGAGGTACCAGTAGAAGATATTCCTTATGAAGTAAGAGACGGAGTTAATCCTAAAACATTTCATAAACAATTAATAGAACCTGGGAATCCTATATTAAGACGACCTGTTGCACCTTATAAAGATGAACTACTTAAAGAGTTTGGTATTAAAGATAGAAAAGAATTAGTGGAGAGTATGTTTGAACTTATGCACAAATATGGTGGTATAGGTTTAAGTGCTATACAAATAGGACTACCATTTAATATGTTTGTTGCAGGTGACCATAAGTCAATTGAAAATGGTATGAAACTTGCAATGTTTAATCCTGTAATATTATCAAGTGGTGAGGAAAAAGTAATGATGAAAGAAGGTTGTTTAACTTTTCCTTTCTTATTCATTAACATTGTTAGACCTAGAAAATGTGTTATGAAATACGAAGATGAAAATGGTGATTTAAAAGAAGCACAATTAGATGGTATGATGAGTAGAGTATGTCAACACGAATATGACCATCAAGCAGGTATATTAATGCCAATGAAAGTTAGTAAAATGAAACTAGATTTAGCATACAAAAAAGCAGAAAAAGAAATGAAAAAGTGGAGACGGTATCAGAAACAACAAGAAAAACTAAAACCAGTAAAGGTGAGTAAATAATGGTAGAAATATTAAATGACATATCCCAAATAAAAGATTTCGATTCTTTTAAACACGATGGTTTTGAAACAGGTTTATTAAATGTAGATAACACAGCGTTTGATGAAGTGTCTTGGCCACCGTTAGATAAAGAGTATTTACCTGAAAAGGCAAAGAAAGAAATAGAAAAAATTAAATCACAATTAGAACCAATTTTTAAAAAGAGATACAAAAATATTAAATTAAATTTTAGTGGTGTGTGGAAAGGTTATGTAGAAGGCGTAAGAGGTAATGTAATAGTGTACCTAGATAAAGCAGAATATACTACAGATAACTTTATTGAGGTTACAGCACTAGACAGATGTAAGATATTTCCTGAACAAGGAGAGTATGTTTGGTTTAACGATAACATTAAATTTAATAAAAGGTTTAATAATGATGAGGTAAATAATATAAGGTTTATATACTTTAATTATAAATTAAATAATGATGAGTGATAAAGACTTGAAAGAGTATGAGGATAATATTAAGATGATGAAAACAAATAGAAAAATTTTAAGAGAACTAGACCTACCCCAATACAAACAAAATTTAGATGATACTAATAAATTTTTAGATAGTCTAACTTATTCAGCAGTTAAAACAAAATACAATGCAAAGGGTGATTGGGATGCTATATCAATAAAAGGATATAGTGATGACATAAACAATATTTTAAAACCAGGTGTATTAAAGTCTGACATTGAAGTACAACCTTTAAGATGGACAAGACTATATGAGGAACCTGCATTGTTGCCTTTAAAAGAAATACTAACTCATTTACCAGCAGAATTTGAAAGAGTAAGAGTTATGAGATTAAAAGCAGGTACAAGTATAAAGAAACATACAGACAAAGTTGATAAAGAAATAAAGAGTGGTGAGATTGTAAGAATACATATACCATTAAGAACAAATAATAATGTACATTTTTATCTATGGGAAGGCAAAGAACAAAATCATTATCATTTAGAAACTGGAAAATATTACTTTGTAGATGTATCAAAACCACACGCCGTACACAATAAAGCTGATTTTGATAGATTACATTTAGTTGTAGATTGTTATAATAATGATAAGATGAGAGGATTGATATTACAAGACAATGAGACTGGCGATACAAAGTGAATTTGAAGATATAAAATTAATTTTTTATAAACATAAGAAATGGTTTCCTCATATAAGAACAGATTATATGAAAAGGATGATAGAGAAGAAAAGATTAATATACCAAGATGGTGTAATAATAACTTTTCATCACGCCGCTAGAAAACAAAAGATTGGTAATGTACTTGTTAATAAAGGCGAAACGATATTACATCAAATAGCAAATAGAGAATCAGGTAATGGGAATGCAAAGAAAATCTTATTGCAGTTTTTTGATTGGTGCGAAAAAGATGTGTACTTATCAGTAAGAACTGATAACCAGAAAGCTTGTGAATTTTATGAGAAGATAGGTATGAAAGAAATAGGTGAACACGATTGGGCAAAAGGTAGAGTAAAGGGTAAGGTATATGTTATACGAAAAACTACATCAAGTCTATACTAATTGGCTTATTGACTTATTCTAATAAAGATGATAGGATGATAATATGATAAAAATAATAAACTATTTAATAGATAAATTAACAAAGTTAAGAAATAGACTACACGGAGATAAAGGAGACACTACTCAGGAAGAGTGGTTAAAAGGATATTGGAAATGGCGAAATCAAAACAAGTAAGAGAAAAGATATATGAGAGGAACCCTAATACAGGAGTTATTCGTTGGCGTTATGTAGGCGAAAGTCCTGATAAGTTTGGGTGGCCAAATTATGGAAGGATATTGAAAGATGGAAAAAAACGAAAGATACTTAAAAGCACTTGAAAAAATGAAAAGTAAGAAACAAGTTAAAGTAGATAAAACAGACTATCAGGATATAGCAGATTGTATAAGAAGTGACCAAGTACCTGCTCCTGCAATAGTAGAATATTTTAGTGATAAGATTTTCTACAAATGGTATTCAGACAAGTACTTTGTATGAGCAACTTTAAAGACAATTCTGGTTTAGAGAAAGAGAAACCTAAAATGTCTGAAGAAGAGCGAAAAGAATTGATGAAGAAGTTTTTAGAAAAAGGTGGTAAAGTACAGAAGTTAGGACCAGGTTATCCTATTAATGTTGGAAGTTTAGATAAGTCAAAGAAACCTAGATACACAAAACAAGAAGTTGAAAGTGGCAAAGATAAAGGTACAGCGCCTATGCCTGATTTAACTTCAATAAGAAAACAAGAAGCATTTGGAAATATAAAGGTAAGTTATAATGATAAAGTACCTGTATATGAACCAGGTTACACAGGAGATTATAAGAAAGACAAATGAAGAAGTTAACAGATGTAAAAGGTAGTGCTACTTTGGATGCTTTTGTAGATATACAAGGTGAAGAGAATATTACAAGCAAAGGCAATCTTAAAGGAATGGTTACAGATGAAAAAGAATTAGAAGAAAATATTAATAGCATTTATGACTTCTGGCAAACAAAAGGTTTTCCACTTTATAGTACAGATGAGACTTGGAGAAAACAAAAGATGTCCAAGTTAAGAGCAGTTGATTGTAAGAATTTGTTAACGCAAGATAAAGTTATTAAACCACACCAAGAAGGACTATCTTTAGCGTGGTCTTATATGCCACATAGTTTTGCTATTAGATGTGGTAAGATGAGAACTCCTATGGAGATATATGAAAGTGAAGAACACTTTAAAAAAGGCATTAAGAAACTATTAACAGGTTCTTTCTTTGGTAAGATGTCGGTAGACGATTTAAAACCTGTATCATATGATTTAATGGGTGCAGAAACATATAGGTCAGAAGGAGCAAAACATAAAGCAGAAAGTACAATGAGGTCTTTATTAAGAAGATATACAGGAACTCAATGTGTATCTAATTTCAGACCTACGGCAGCCGCTTGTTTATATCAAAACTTTATGCAACCAGGTGAACTAGTATGGGATATGTCAATGGGATATGGTGGTCGTATATTAGGTGCTATTATATCTAATGTTAATTATGTAGGTACTGACCCAGCAACATTAACATTTAAAGGATTAAAAGAGATTAAAGAAGACTTTGGTAATCCAGATAATCATTACTTCTTAAATAAACAAGGTAGTGAAACATTTAAACCTAAAGAGAATAGTTTAGATTTCGCATTTACAAGTCCCCCTTATTTCAATTGGGAACAATATAGTGATGACGCTGAACAATCATTTAAAAACTTCTCAACCAATGAAGATTGGAACGAAGGATTTTTAAGAGAGACAATTAAAAATGTTTATAAAGGATTGAAGCCAGGCAAGTATATGGGATTAAATGTAGCGAATATTAAGTCTCATAAAACCTTTGAAGATGACACGGTACGAATTTCTAAAGAAGAAGGATTTGAACATACTGACACATACAAGTTGCAGTTGTCCTCGCAAGAATCAGGTGCAAAATACGAACCTGTGTTTATATTCAGAAAATAAAAACCCCTATAAAACCGTGTTTTTTAGTGTGATGTCTGTATCATAGACATACTGAAACGCCGCCCTACGCCGTTCCTAGTGCGTTTAAATCATATAAAATAAGAGAAATAATGACACATATACGGAAAACCCAGTAAAACCGTATATAAAAGAAATCCTGGAATAGACGGAATATTGCTTGACAATAATATTGATTGATGATAGGATGTATCTATAAATGATACAAAAAGGACACATAAAAAAAGACACTATAAATTTTGACCAGAAGTCAAACCTTGCAAAATTATTAGCCACAGAAAATATCACGGTTCAACACGACCAAGTTAAAACTGCTTCATTTAATTTAGAAGACAGAATTTTAACAATCCCTATATTTAAAAATCCAAAAGGTGCTGTATATGATATGTTAGTGGGACACGAAGTTTCACACGCCTTACACACTCCACAAAAAGATTGGATTGACGCATTAAAAAAAGATGACTTAATGAAGATTAAAGATTACATTAATGTTATTGAAGATATTAGAATAGATAAACTGATACAGAAAAAGTATCCTGGATTAGTAAATGATTATAGAGACGGATTTCATATATTATGGAATGATAATTTCTTTGGTTGTAAAGACAAAGACCTAAACAAAGAATTAATGTTGATTGATAAAATCAACTTGTATTTTAAATCTTCAAAAACTTTAGATATTAAATTTTCAAATGCTGATAAGTTATTTGTTAACCTTGTTGATAAGTGTAAAACATTTAAAGATGTTATAGAGGCAGCTAAAAAACTTTCAGATTGGCAGAAAAAAGAAAACGAAAAACTACAGAAGTTACCAGATTTTGATAGCCACCCCCTAACTTTATCTTATGGAGAAAAACAAAAAGGTGATAAAGAAAATGAAGATGAAGGTTCTTCTCCATCAGATAAATCAGAAGATAAATCAGATATAGAAAAAGCTATAGAAGAAGCAAACGCAATTAAGGCAGATATAGATAAAGAGAATTCAGAAGATAATGAGAAGTCAGGAAGTGCTGATAAAGATACTAAAGATGATAATAAAGATAAAAAAGAATTAGAGACTACTAGTAGAAAAAAACAATCAGGTAATCCTGATGGTGCTGGAGGCAAAAATGTTAAAATTAATATGCCTATGAAATCAATTACTCAAAACTCTAGTGATGAAAAAATTTCTAAAAATTATTTAGATAAAGGACATAGAGGTTATTCATATATGAATATTCCAGATTGTAATTTAGATAAGATTATATATCCAATGAAAGATTGGGTTAAAAGTGGGATGAAATCTGCTAGAAATGAAAGTAGTACTAGTTTCAATGCTAATTGGGAAGACTATAAAAGATTTAAAAAAGATAGTGAAAGAACTATTACATATCTAGTTAAAGAATTTGAAATGAAAAAATCTGCTGACGGATATAAAAGAACCGTACAAGATAAAACAGGAATTATTGACCCATTAAAATTACATAGATACAAAACAGATGAAGATATATTTAAAAGATTATCTATTATACCAGACGCTAAAAACCACGGAATGATTTTAGTACTTGATTGGTCAGGTAGTATGGCAAATGTTATTGGTAAGACCGTGGAACAATTATTACAATTAATATGGTTCTGTCAAAGAATTAATATTCCTTATAAAGTTTATTTCTTTTCAGATAAGATTACTGATGGTTCTTGGAGTGAAAGAAGAGATATTGCTAAAAAAGAAATGATGACAAATTGGAATTTCAAATCAGGTGATATGGTACTTGAAGCATTTAATATGGTTGAGATTGCTTCTCACGGTGCTAAGAAACAAGAATTAGACCAATCATTATTCCTACTTTATAGTTATTCAAAATATTATGATGACAATTATAATTGGAGAAGTCAAAAAGAATATATTACTAGATTATATCCTCCATATGAATTTCAATTATCAAGTACGCCTTTAAATGAGACTTTGGCTGCTATGTATAAAATCATACCAAAATTTAAACAAAAATATCAAGTTGATAAATTGTCTTTAATAACTTTAACAGACGGTCATTCCAACAATTCAAATACAACGAAATGGTTAACTGCTAAAGAAGGTTCTGAAAGTCAAGTTAGTGGACTTGATAAATCAGATTCCGATTGGGGTTCTGTTCCAGTAATAAAACTTGGAAGTAAATATTTGAAGGCACCTAGTAATGAATATGATAGATGTGGTACAACAGGATTATTACTAGAAGGATTAAAAAGAAAATTTAATATGACTACTATTGGTTTCTACTTATTAAAAAGAACACAAAGATATGAATTTGAAAGATATGCTTTTGGGATGAAACAAAGAGAATTACCTTATTCTTTAAGAGAGGAATTATATCATAAGAAGAGAGCAGAATTTACAAAGAATAAAAGTTGTAGTGTTAAACAAGATGGATATACAGATTTCTTTTTGATTAATGCTAAGACTATGAAAGTTGAGAATACAGACCTTAATGAACTAAAAGATGATAGTAAAAAAGGTGAAATAAAAAGAATTTTTGGTAAGAGTATGAAAGCCAGAACGGTTAGTAGAATACTTTTATCAAAATTTATAAAGAGAGTTGCGTAAGTATATGAAAAAACTATTGAAAAACAAGGGTAAAAAGTGCTTGACAATGATACCCAAAAATGATAGCATATACCTATACAATGAAAAAAATGTTAATGAATAAAAAGGAGACTACATTATGATAACATTAAACGAGAAGCAAAAAGACTTTGTTCAAAGTGCATTTAAGATGTACGGCAAAGTTGAGTTGACCGTTAAAGAGTTGAAAGCTGTAAATAAGAAATTTGGTTACACTTCAGCACCTCAATGGTTAACAAAAAATAAACACTACAAAATTGGTAAAGGTTTATTTAAGTTGCCTAATATAGATGAGAAGTTAGTAGTTGATACTAAATCGGATGTATTAGATGACAACAAAGACAAAGACACGGACAAGGTTCCTAGTGATGATACACAAATTAACAAAGTTTCTGATACAAAAAAAGAAGCGGCGTATGTGATTTCATCTTTAGAAGGAAATATTGTTCCTAGTAAAGATAAAGGTTTCGTATCATTTGGAAATCATCCAGATGTTAGAAACATAATTAAATCTAATAAATTTTATCCTATATTCATCACAGGTCTTTCAGGAAATGGTAAAACTTTTTCTGTTGTTCAGGCGTGTGCTGAGAGTAAAAGGGAAATGATTAGAGTAAACATTACTATTGAGACCGATGAGGATGACTTACTTGGAGGATATAGATTAAGAGACGGACATACCGTTTGGCAAAACGGACCTGTTATTGAGGCAATGGAGAGAGGTGCTATATTGCTCCTTGATGAAGTTGACCTTGCGTCTAATAAGATAATGTGTTTACAACCAATCCTTGAAGGTAACGGAGTTTATGTTAAGAAGATTAACAAATTCGTTAAACCAAAACTTGGATTTAATGTTGTTGCTACTGCTAATACTAAAGGGCAAGGTAGTGATGATGGTAAATTTATCGGAACTAATATACTGAACGAGGCGTTTTTGGAAAGATTTCCAGTAACCTTTGAACAGACTTATCCTTCTGCTAAAACTGAACAGAAGATATTAAATAATACACTTGCTCTATCTGGTAAAAAAGATACCAAGTATGTAGAGAAATTATCTACTTGGGCAGATGTAATTAGAAAAACTTACTTTGATGGAGGAGTTGATGAGATTATCTCAACAAGAAGATTAGTCCACATATGTCAAGCTTTTGCAATCTTTGGAAATAAGATGAAGGCAATTGAACTATGTACTAATAGATTTGATGATGATACAAAAAATTCCTTTGTTGACCTGTATGGGAAAGTGGATGCTGGGGCAACTGCCGAAAGTATCGCCGAACAACAAAAAGCTGACGCTTTGAAGGCACAACAAATGGAGTCCAATGATGATGAGGACGATAAAGAAGATGAGGAAGACCTTGTCTAATTATCCAAATTCATCAATAGTGTGGTCCTTGGTGGGGAGTGTAGTGGCTCCTCACCTTTTAAGGACTGACAAGGAGAATTTATGGCAATAGCAAATCAACAAATGAAATGCTGTATATGCGATATTGAAATAGACAACGGTATGGATTATCATAACCCAACACCACTTGGAAAAAATGATAGTGATGAGAAGGTACTTCAACACGCTGGTGATGTATGTTGTACCTATTGCAATATAACAAAGGTCATACCCGAAAGAATTAAACAAACAAAAGGACAACTATGAAATATAAAGATGTAGATAAAATAATAAAAGAAATTTCAGATTATATAAAAGGTACTTATGGAGAACATTATAGTACTACAAAGGACGGTTTTCAAGTCCAAGATATGTTGAGACACCTGAACATTGATAAACATTTTTGTCAGGCAAATGCTATTAAATATTTGTGTAGATATGGAAAGAAAAATGGAAAAAATCGTAAAGATTTATTGAAGGCAATACATTATATAATTTTATTAATGGATAGTGAATCTAATGAACCAGACCCTAATCCATTAAAGGCATTAAAAGAAACATTTACAGGTAAGAGTTTAAATTGATTAAGGAGGTAACATAACTTGTTAGTAGTAGTAAGAAATAATAATGTGGAACAAGCGATGAGAGTTTTGAAAAAGAAACTTATGAAGGATGGTCGCATAAAAGAATTAAGACAAAGACAATATTATGAAAAACCTTGCGATAAAAGAAATCGTAAGAAGAAGGAAATGACTAGAGCTTTCTTAAAAAAGAAGAAAAAAGAAATGGCTCAACGAGGATATTAAGAATTTTTACGCCGCTTCTGTGAAGTTGTATATATATTATGCTTAGGCAATTCATAAGTCCTGGCAGAGCGTAAAAGAGGTCGCCGTGACCAGATTAAATCAAATACGGTGTCGCTAGTGTTTTGGTAGTACACACTTAAAAGAAACTACCATTTTTTTATATTAAGTGCTTGACATTTTTGAGATAGTACTTATATAAATAATATAGAGAACGCCATAATGGGTTCTCGGAAATTAACTTTGCTTAACAAAAGGAGGTTCAATTATGACCAATTCAAAAGCAATTCAATTTTTTAATAATTTAAGACCTATAAGTGTAGGTTTCGATTCAGTATTTGACCATTTTGAGTCAATGCTAGATACGGACTTTAACTTTCCAAAGGTTACAAATTATCCACCATACAATATCGTTAAGACAGGTAAACTGACTTATGATATAGAAGTCGCATTAGCAGGATATTCTAAAGAGGATGTTTCTGTTGACTATGCTGACAATACTTTAACTATAGTTTCTAAAAAAGATGAAGAGACTAAAGAGGTTGAAGATAATGATGGTGTACTACATAAAGGTATCGCAAAAAGAAACTTTAGCAGAACATTTACTATCGCTGATGATGTAGAAGTAAAAGGTGCTGAACTTAAAGACGGTCTTTTAAAAGTATCTTTAGTTAAGATAGTTCCAGAAGGTAAGAAACCTAGAACCATCAAAATCAAGTAAGTAATATAGCCGAGTTGATATTCAGCTTCGCTTTTATTCAACATATGGTTGATAGTCCGTACTAAAAACACGGACTATTGACTTCTTTTATTGAATATGTTATATTGTATCTAAATGAGGATAAATGATTATGAAAAAAGAAGTTGAACTACCATTAGTAAATTTCAAAGTAAGAACTGGAGACGATTACTCTACTGATTCTACTGGTGGATGTCCCATTGGTGGAGAGTGGATTAATAAAACTACAGATGATTACTTCAAAGGTAAGAGAGTAGTATTATTCAGTTTACCAGGTGCCTTTACACCTACTTGCTCAGCAAAACAATTACCAGGTTTTGAAAAACTTTACGATAAAATAAGAACTTCAAATATAGATGAGATTTATTGTATATCTGTAAATGATTCTTTTGTAATGAACGCTTGGGCATATCATAGTGGTATCAAAAAAGTTAAAATGATAGCAGATGGTACAGGTGAGTTTACAAGAGGTATGGGTATGCTTATTGAGAAACCTTTACAAGGTTTTGGGATGAGAAGTTGGAGATATATGGCAGTAGTTAAAGATGGAGTTGTTGAAAACTGGTGGCAAGAACCAGGTATCAATAATGAAAGTGTTGATAAAGACCCATATGAAGAAACTACACCAGATAATATTGTCAATTATCTAACAAGTGGTTATTGACAAACGGCACACACTATAATATAATGTTTAAATAATGAAGGAGAAATATTGATATGAACTTATCAAATGACACGATTGCAATGTTAAAAAACTTTGCAAATATAAATCAAAATATTTTAATCAAACCAGGTAAGAAATTAAATACAATTTCTACTATGAAGAATATTTTGGCACAGGCAGATATTAAAGAAGATTTTAGCGAGCAATTTGCTATCTATGATTTGCCTGAATTTTTAAGAACAATAGATTTGTTTGAAGCACCAACATTAAAATTTAATGGGTCTTCAAGTGTAGCACTATCAGGAAAAGATGGAAGGTCTACTAGTAAGTACACTTTCGCTGATGAGAGCGTTATTGTTGCACCAACTAAATCAATTACAATGCCAGATACAGAAGTTGCTTTTACTATGAAGAAAGCAGATTTTGCTAGACTTCAAAAAGGAGTGGTCACATTAAACTTACCAGATGTCGGAGTTATCGGTGATGGTAAAACAATGAGACTTATTGCTGAAGATAGAAAAAACAAAGCTTCTAATAAGTTTGATATAGAGTTAGGTACATCTACAAAGAAATTCAAAGCATACTTTAAAGCAGAAAACTTTAAAATGTTAGAAGATGATTATGATGTTGCTATCTCTAAACAAAAAATTTCACATTTTGTTAATAGAACAAGACCAGTACAATACTGGATTGCTTTAGAACCTGAATCTGAATTTTAAATTGAGTAATTAAATTATGGAGTATATATTATGGCAGACTTTTTGTGGGTGGAGAAATACCGTCCAAAAACAATTGAAGATTGTATCCTTCCTGAGGATATAAAACAAACCTTTCAATCTTTTTTAAGACAAGGCGAAATAAGTAATCTACTTTTATCAGGTACAGCAGGTACAGGTAAGACAACGGTTGCTCGTGCCTTATGTGAAGAATTGAAATGTGATTATCTAATCATTAATGGGTCAGACGAAGGTCGTCAAATTGATACATTAAGAACAAAAATAAAATCCTTTGCAAGTACGGTGTCTTTAGATAAGAACGCCAGACATAAAGTTATAATAGTTGATGAAGCAGATTATATGAACGCTGATAGTGTTCAACCTGCTTTAAGAAACTTTATAGAGACTTTTTATAAGAATTGTAGATTTATATTTACTTGCAATTTCAAAAACAAAATAATACCAGCATTACATAGTCGTTGTACCGTAGTTGATTTTGCAATCAAAAATGGTTATAGAAAGATATGTGCTGACGCTATGATGAATAGACTAGGCAATATATTAGATGAGGAAAAGATACCTTATGATAAGAAAGTTTTAGCAGAACTTATTATAAAACACTTTCCAGATTTCAGAAGAACTATTAATGAACTTCAAAGATATTCCGTAAGGGGTAAGATTGATAGTGGTATACTATTCAGTTTATCTGAAACAAATAATAAAGAATTAATCGCTACATTAAAAGAAAAAAGATTTAATGATATGCGTAAATGGGTTATTCAAAACATAGATAAAGAACCATCTTCTATGTTCAGAAACCTATATGAAGTATTGTGGAAGGCGTTAGACCCTAAATCAATACCTCAAGCAGTATTAGTTATAGCAGGTTATCAGTACAAGGCAGGTTTTGTCGCAGACCAAGAAATCAATATGGTCGCTTGTCTAACCGAGATAATGGCTAATTGTAAGTTTAAATAAAATGGCTTACGAACTAAAAGAATATCTTAATAGTATTAATTTTACTAAAAAAGATGTAATGGACACTACTGATATAACTTGGGAAAAAAAGTACCCAGCGTTTGTAGTCAATAAGTGTTTGTCGTATCATTATGATACTTTGATAGCCGCCAATGAAATGAACGGTTATCATTTTCTCCCAAACAATATGCAATATCATTTTTTACTAAATATAGTAAGAAAGAAAAAGCGATTTGCTAAGTGGTTGAAAGCAGAAAAGCTTAAAGATATAGAGTATGTAAAAGAGTATTATGGATATAGTAATGAAAAAGCCAAGTCCGCTCTCAGCATATTGAATAAACAACAAATTGAAACTATTAAAAAATCCTTGCAAAAGGGTGGGAGACATAAAAGAAAATGACGACAGACACATTAAATTGGTCGCCAGATGATATGCTAGAGGTAACAATCAAGCAACCTGACGACTTTCTTAAAGTAAGAGAGACTTTAACAAGAATAGGCGTGGCGTCTAGGAAAGACAAAACACTATTTCAATCTTGTCATATATTACACAAACAAGGCAAATACTACATTGTTCACTTCAAAGAACTATTTGCTTTAGATGGCAAGAAAGCAACATTGACCGAAAACGATATACAAAGAAGAAACACAATCGCTGTATTACTAGCAGATTGGAGTTTAATTTCAATTGTAAAAAAAGAGGCAGCTGAAAACAAAGCACCTTTATCTCAAATAAAAGTATTACCATTTAAAGAAAAGAAAGAATGGATACTTTCTGCTAAATATAACATTGGTAAGAAAGTTGATGAGAAGAAGGAAGCAGTTTCTAAAGAAGACAAAAATGAAGGTCAATAAATGCAAGTATCTAATTTCAAAGATTTTATAACTGAATCGAGAGGTGAGGATAAGTTAAGAATTCTGGTCTTATCAGATGAACCAGAAAACGCAGAACTATTCCACACAGCAAAAAGAATTAAAGATGAGGCACCTAAATTAGGTCACAAAGTTTATGTTGTCTTTATTGATGGTGCATATATTAAAAATGAAGATGGTATAAAAACTATCCATAATGTAGATGATGAAAAAGGTTTTGAAATAAACGATTATAATACTCTAGCAATCGTTAGAGGTTCCATAACAAGAAAAGATTCCTGGTTAGACTTATTATCACAACTAGAAAAGGCAGGAGTTTCCTGTATTAATAATAGAAATTGTGTTAGTATATGTGCTGACAAATATAGAAGTTATTTAAGACTAGCAGACTACGGTTTAACACAACCACATACCGTTTTAGTTCCAAATAAAGATGGAGTTGAAAAGGCATTTGAAAATTTAGATAGAAAATATCCAATCATTATGAAAACTTTACGAGGTAGTAAAGGTATTGGTGTTATCTTTGTTGAAAGTGAAAGGTCTTTAGACGCAATAGTACAATTAATATTCAAAGAATCCGAAGACGCAGAATTACTTATACAAGAATATATTAAAACAGATTTTGATGTTAGAGTATTAGTTTTAGAAGGTACAATCTTGGCGTCTATGAGGCGTGATGTAATAAAAGGAGACTTTAGGTCAAATTTTTCCAGAGGTGGTAAAGTTAAAACTTTTAATTTAACTGAAACAGAAGTTGAACAATGTATTTTAGCTGCTAAAGCAGTTAACGGTCACTATGTTGCAGTAGATTTTATACCTGCTAAAAATAGAGAGAAAGACCCACCATATATTTTAGAAGTTAATTCTTCTCCAGGCACAGAAGGTATTGAAAATGCTTCAGGTGAAAATTTAATTAAAAAATTAATACAACATTTTGAAGATGGAGATAATAGACATAAAACTCCACTTGAAATAGGTAGAGTAGAAACAATAACACTTGAAGGTGTTGGAGAAATATCTGCTAATTGGGACACAGGTAATAGTGCCAGAGTAATGGTGCATTGTGATGAACATAAAATCAGTAATGGTTGGGTTACTTGGAAATCAAAAGGCGAAAGTAAAGATAAAGAATTTGTAATACCAAAAGGTACATACAAACATAAATTTTTAGGTATGAGAAAATATGAAAGAGGTGCTGTTAATGCTACAGATTTTGAAAGACCTATGGTAGCAATGGACATTACATTTTTAGGTAGTACTTATAAAGATGTAGAATGTATCCTTGATGATAGAACTAAAAAACAAACAAAATTTTTAATGAATAAAAAGTTTATGAGACGAACCAATGTTATGGTAAACCCAGCAAGAAAATATGTGGTTACTACTAAATACAGCATTGATAGTTAAATAAAGACCAACTATTGACAAAGGCAAACAAATATAATATAATGGAGTTATTATGGACAAAGTAAAAATAGTAAGACTAATAACAGGTGAAGATATTATCGGAGAAATTTCAAAAAAAGACGGAACAACTTCTGTCAAACATCCATATATCATTTATCCAACAAGTGCTCCCGAAGCAGGGAAGTCAGTTAGGTTTGGTATGTTCACTTATATCCCATATGCAGAAACCGAATCGGTTACTTTTGCAGATGACAAGATATTAACAACGGTGGAACCGAAACAAGACTTACTTGCTAGTTATAAACAAAGTGTAAGCAAAATTATTCAAGGACCAGGATTAATAACATAATGTCAGATAGTATCCAAGATAAGGATACTTTGACAATATACTTTGTAAGAAGAGACGGCACAAAACAAGAAGTCAAAGTACCCCCAGGTTTTACAATTATGGAAGCAGCCAAGAAATTTGCTGAACCTTCTATTGATGAGATACCTGCCGATTGCGGTGGGTGTTGTGCGTGTGGTACTTGCCATATTAATATTAAAGAAGATATTAACAAAGTTGGACCTGCTGAAAACGATAGTATGGAAACAGAATTAATAGAAATGCAACCTGAATATGACCGTATGTATTCTAGGTTGGCGTGTCAAGTTATGTTGAGACCAGAACATAATGGTTTGATTGTACGATTAAGAGCAATGGAGAATGTAAATTGAATTTTTATAAAGATGTAATTGAACATAGAGGTAACCTTTTAATTAGAGGTATACACGATGGAAAAGAATTTAAAGAAAAGATTAACTTTAAACCTACATTGTTTTCAATCACACAAAAAAATACAGGACATACAAATCTACAAGGTCAAAATTTAAAACCAATCACATTTAATAGCATACCAAAAGCAAGAGAGTTTAAAAGAAGTTATCAGAATTCTAGTAGCCCATTGTACGGAAATGAAAGATACCATTTTCAGTATATCGCTAAAGAATACCCAGGTGAGATACAATACGACAAGAACTTAATAAAGATTTTCACATTAGATATTGAGGTGACCGCTGAAAAAGGTTTCCCAGATGTAGAAAATCCTATTGAGGAAATCTTATGTCTTACTATTAAAAATCAGTCCAATAAAAATATCATCACCTGGGGTACCAAACCATATTTTTCAAAGAGAGCAGATATTACCTATGTAGAATGTAAAAATGAAAAACAATTGTTAATGGAATTTTTCAAATTTTGGACAAAGAATTATCCAGATATTATTACAGGTTGGAATACAAAGTTTTTTGATTTACCATATCTATGTAATAGAATTAAAATGATAGTTGGTGATAAAGTTATTAACAAACTATCTCCTTGGGGATTAATTGATAGTGAACAAATAACCGTAAGAGGTAAATCACAAACAGCATATGATATTAAAGGTATTGCTATGTTAGATTACCTTGACATCTATAAGAAGTTTATTCCAGTTAGACAAGAAAGTTATAAACTTGATTACATTGCTAAAGTAGAACTAGGTGGTAATGGTAAAGACGCCAATCCATATGATACATTTAGAGAGTGGTACAACAATGACTTTCAAAGTTTTGTAGATTACAATATTAAAGATGTTGAGATAGTTGATGAACTTGAAGACAAATTAAAGTTGATTGAACTTGTATTAACAATGGCGTATGAAGCAAAGATTAATTACCAAGATGTGTTTTCAGAAGTTAGACTATGGGATACATTAATTTATAATCATTTATTAAAAGATAATATTCAAATCCCACCAAGAATAGACCAAGCTAAAGATGAGAAATATATAGGTGCGTATGTTAAGACACCACAACTTGGTCAACATAAATGGATAGTTTCATTTGATATTAACTCACTATATCCACATTTGATTATGCAATACAATATAAGTCCTGAAAAAATGGTAGGTGTTAAACCTGAAGGCATTAGTGTTAGTAATATGATTAAAAGAAAAACAGAATTAAATTATTTAAAAGATAAAGGTTGTACTATTACTCCAAATGGTGCTATGTTTAAAATAGATAGTCAAGGTTTCTTACCGAAGATAATGGAGAAGATGTACAATGACCGAGTAGAATTTAAGAAATTAGCTTTTAAAGCAAAACAAGATTATCATAAAACAAAAGACCCAATTTATAAAAAAGAAAATAGTAGATGTCATAATATTCAATGGGCAAAGAAAATATCATTGAATAGTGCTTATGGTGCCATAGGTAATCAATACTTTAGATATTATAATGTTAATCAAGCAACAGCGATTACTACTTCTGGTCAATTCGTTATTCAGTATATTGAAAAGAAAGTAAATGAATATATGAATAATGTTTTAAAAACAAAGGCAGATTATATTGTTGCGTCTGATACAGATTCCATTTATTTAAGATTAGATGAACTAGTTAATAAAGTATGTAAGGATAAAACTAAAGAACAAACATTAAATTTTATTAATAAAGTTGTAGAGAGTAAGATTGAACCATATATTGAAAATTGTTTTAAAGACCTTGCAGAATATACCAATGCGTTAGACCAAAAGATGGTTATGAAAAGAGAAGTAATAGCAGACAAAGGTATATGGACTGCTAAGAAAAGATATATGTTAAATGTACTTGATGAAGAAGGTTTTAGATATGAAGAACCTAAAATAAAAATTATGGGCATTGAAGCAGTTAAGTCTTCAACACCAGAAGTATGTAGAGTTGCAATTAGAGAAGCGATTAGATTAATTATGAACAAAGAAGAAAATGATTTACATAATTTTATTGCAGACTTTAAACAGAAGTTTACAAATTTTGAACCTGAACAAATTGCTTTTCCTAGAAGTTGTAATAATTTAAGAAAGTATTTTAGTGCTAGTGATATATTCATTAAAGGTTCACCAATACATATCAAAGGTAGTCTCATATACAATTATCATTTAAAAGATAAAAGATTAGACCATAAGTATCCATCAATACAAGAAGGAGATAAGATTAAGTTTATATTATTAAAAGAACCTAATCCATTTAAGTTTAATGTGTGTTCTTATTTGTCCACATTACCTAGAGAGTTTGAATTGAAAGATTATATAAACTATGAATTACAATTTGAAAAAACATTTTTAGACCCAATGAGATTTATATTAGGTTCAATAGGTTGGCACGCTGAACCTCAAGCAAGTTTGGAGGCATTTTTCTAATGGAATTATTTAAAGAGAAATTTAGAAACTTTTATAAGTGGGTTAAAGGAACTGAACTAGTTGAACTAGATGACATAGATGTTGAGGAGGATCCTGTAAGACCTGAACTAACTTTAGGTTGGAGAATAACTAAAGGTAGAAAGATATATGGATTAAAATATGAAGATGAAATTGAAGGTATTATTTGTGTTGCATTTACAAACGATATTCCTCACAATGTAAAAGAATTAGATATGATGAGTGAACTTGCAGATATAAAAGATGAAAAGAATATCGCAATTGCATATACGGTATGGTCTCGTAAGAGAGGTGCAGGTAGAGAAATTATGAATAAAGTAATAGACTATGCTAAAAAGAATAAGATTAAAAGATTAGTTACCTTATCGCCATTAACACCAATGGCAACACATTATCATATTAGAAATGGTGCAAAACAAATTAGTATAAACAAAGAGACACAAAATTTTGAATATCAAATTTAATGAGGTTAGTAATATACAAACACGCAGGAGAGTCTATGCTGATACACGATTTTCCAGCAAGTCAATGGCCTGCAATAGAAAAGTTTTTAAAGGATGAAGGAATAAAATGGTATGTCGTTAGTTATTAATAATTTTCCTAGCAAAAAATACAAAGTGATTTATGCTGACCCACCTTGGCATTTTCAAAATTGGAACAATGATAAGGCACAAACAAATCCTATTCATCATTATCCAACAATGAGTATGAAAGAACTAGAGAAGTTACCAGTTGGAAATATTGCAGATGATAATTGTATTTTGTTTATGTGGTGTACAGACCCTTTATTAGATAAACAAATACCACTAGTAGAGAAGTGGGGATTTAAATATAAGACCGTTGCCTTCTATTGGATTAAAACTAACAAAGATAAAATTAAAAATTATTATTTTAAAGGACCTGGTTTATGGACAAGAGCAAATCCAGAGATATGTATTCTAGCAACAAAAGGTAAACCTAAAAGATTAAGTGGTAATGTTGATAGATTAGTTGTTAGTGATAGAAGAGAACATAGTAGAAAACCAGATATTGTAAGAAAGCATATAACAGATTTAGTTGGAGATATAAGTAGAATAGAGTTATTTGCTAGACAAGAGTTTGATGGTTGGGACCATTGGGGAAATGAATTATAGGAGAAAATTATGAGATTAGATAATGAACTAAAATTAAATTATGATGATGTGTTATTAAAACCTAAACGGTCAACATTATCATCAAGGCGTGATGTAGATATGACTAGAGAATTTAAATTTAGACATAGTGGAGAAACATATAAGTGTTGTCCTATTATAGCATCCAATATGGATGGAGTAGGAACATTTAGTATGGCGAAAGTTATACAAGAATATAAGATGATGACTACTATTACTAAAACAACTACAATAGACGCCTGGAGAACGGCAGTAGGCGGTGGTATTAAGTTAAAGTATCTATCAGTATGTTCAGGTACAAATAAACTATGGACAGATGAAGCAGAAGACTATATTACAATGCAAAAAGTATTAAAGAGTTTTCCAGATGTTAAGTTTATTACAATAGATGTCGCAAATGGTTATCATACAAATTTTTCAGATTTTATAGCAAGAGTTAGAGACGAATATCCAGATAAAACTATCATCGCTGGTAATGTGGTTACAGCAGAAATGACAGAAGAATTAATTATACAAGGTGCAGATGTAGTTAAAGTTGGTATAGGACCAGGTAGTGTTTGTACAACAAGAACTATGGCAGGTGTAGGTGTACCTCAATTTAGTGCAGTAATGGAATGTGCTGACGCCGCTAATGGTGTTGGTGGACATATAGTTGCTGATGGTGGTTGTACACAACCAGGTGATGTTGCAAAAGCATTAGGAGCAGGTGCTCACTTTGTAATGTTAGGTGGTATGTTAGCAGGACATAATGAAAGTGAAGTACAATTAAAAGATGGCAAAAGAGAATTTTATGGTATGTCAAGTGATAGAGCAAGAGAGATACACGGAAAAAGAAAAGATGGTTATAGAGGTAATGAAGGACGATTAGTTGTATTGCCTGATAGAGGACCAGTTTCAGAAACCGTTGAAGATATATTAGGTGGAGTAAGGAGTGCTTGTACATATATTGGTGCGAGAAGATTAAAAGATATACCTAAATGTGCTAGTTTTGTTAGAGCAAATAATGTAATCAATAAAGTATACGAAAGATTTAATGGGTGATTTTAAAATATTAATATTAGCATATCTAATTGGTCATAGTCCAATAGATACACAACAAACTTTTCAAATGCAAGGTTGGTTTAAAACTATGGAAGATTGTAAAGAACATTTACTTGAACAAAAAGAAGATGGAAGATATGAAGTGATGAACGAGTTTGTTATAGATGGAGATTTTAAATGGGATTGGTTAGTTGCAGGTTGTAAGAGTGATACAACGGGAGAAGAATTTAAAGTGTGGCCGAGTTACCCTAAAGGTAAACCAGATGAACTTATAGGAATAGACTTACATTTAGAAGAATTTGAGAACATATAGGATGCTTGACAAATGATGATACTTTATAGTATAATAATAACAACTTTGATATTTGTAGTACCTATATCATTATTAATTATGTGGAACAATGAAAAACCTAGACCTTAAACAATTCGCAGACGAAGGCAAATTACCTATAATGGATTCTATCCAGTTTAAAAGATGGACAGATGAAATAGGTAAAGAAAAATTTAGAGAATTATTATCAGAATATATTGCTGAAGAGAGACCTTGCTTTCCTTTAAATACAATTTCGTATCAGGAAATGAAAGATAACATAATAGAATTATCAAAGTATGATACATCTTCTATATGTACACCTAAAGAACAAACTCATAAAGTTGTAGGTGAAAAGTATGATGACTATGAATACCCATATTCAAAATATGGTTTAGGTATTATAGACTCTCCTTCATTGTTTAATAAATGTAGTAATTACTTTCATCAACATATAAGATTAAATTGTTCAAGTTATAGTTTTAGAGCACCAATTGAAGTTTGGGAAAATGGTAGTGCAAAAGATATATGGAAAATTTTAGGTGCATTATGGAGAGGTGTAAATAGTAGTAAAGATTTATCAGGTAAAAGTTATAGAGAAGCAATAAGATTAGGTACATATATTGCAACACAATTTAAACCACTTGTTGCAAAAACAATATATGATATGACAGAAGCGAACACCGTATTAGATACCAGTTGTGGTTGGGGAGATAGACTTGCTGGTTTCTTTGCTAGTAATGCAAAAGAATATTATGGTAGTGACCCAAACCCAAACACATATAAACAATATAAGAAACAAGTTGAGGAGTATAGTAAATTCTTTCCTAATAAAAAAGTTAAGATATGGAATTGTGGTGCAGAAGATTTACCTTATGATGAACTACCAGATATAGATTGTGCCTTTACAAGTCCACCATATTTTTCTACTGAACAATATAACAAAGGTGGAGAGAAAGAAGAAAATCAATCTTGGTTTAAGTTTAATGAATATGAAAAATGGAGAGACGATTTCTATTTACCAGTTGCAGAAAAAACATTAAGTAAAAGTAAGTTTATGTTAGTTAATATTATGGACCCTAAAGTTAATAATGTACGATACAAGTCAAGTGATGAATTAATAAATACATATAGAGATAAGTTTATAGGTCAAATTGGTATGAGGATTATGCAACGACCTAAAAGTGATAAGTTATTTAAAGATGATAAAGAAAAAGCAGACTTTATGGCAAAGACATATATAGAAAATGTCTGGTGTTTTGGACCAAAAGATTATGATTTTTTTAAGTCTAGTAGAAAAGCGACATTGGAGAACTTCTTATGTTAGGAAAAGGAATGCCAATAAACAAAAAAGATTACGAAGAATTAAAACCCTATTACGATTACCAAAGAAAAGTTGCCTATAACAAAGAGCAAGTTATGAATCTGGCAATGAATTTTGAAGGTCGTATATTTGACCAATTCGGTCCAGTATCATTACCTGAATTTAGAGTACACTTATGGGATAAGATTCAACCCGAAGAGTATGAAGAACCACCTAGTACTTGGGTACCAGAAGACGAGACAATGAGAATAGAAGGTGAAGTTTATAGACCTGAACAAAAGATAATGTTCAAAGTCAAACATAAACAACAGGTGCTTGACAATTAAGACAAAATAATATAAGATGGAGACAATATGACAAATGATTTTTTAAAAGATATTATAAAAGAGACTGGCAATGAATATGCGACATTAGCAAGTGAAGGCGTTGACGCTGGTGATGTATCAGGTTTTGTTGATACAGGTTGTTATTCTCTTAATGCTCTATTATCAGGAAGTATATATGGCGGGATGCCTGGTAATAAAATAACTGCCATCGCAGGTGAAGCTGCCACAGGAAAAACATTTTTTGCGTTAGGAATTTGCAAACACTTTTTAGACGCAAACAAAGACGCAGGTGTTATTTACTTTGAAAGTGAAAGTGCTGTATCTAAAAATATGATTGAAGATAGAGGCATTGATAGTAAAAGATTTGTAGTAGTACCAGTTTCAACCGTACAAGAATTCAGAACACAATCAATAAAAGTAGTTGACAAATACCTAGAACAAGAAGAATCAAAACGAAAACCAATTATGTTCGTATTAGATAGTTTAGGTATGCTATCTACAACAAAAGAAATGGTAGACACAGCAGAAGGTAAAGAGACCAGAGATATGACAAGGTCTCAAATTGTGAAGTCTACCTTTAGAGTATTAACATTGAAGTTAGGAAAAGCAAATATTCCTATGATAATGACCAATCATACCTATGATGTTATAGGTTCAATGTTCCCACAAAAAGAAATGGGTGGCGGGTCTGGTCTTAAATACGCTGCCTCATCAATCATTTATCTAAGCAGAAGAAAAATTAAAGACGGTACAGAAGTTATCGGAAATATTATTCATTGTAAAAATTATAAAAGTAGATTAACAAAAGAAAATGCTATCATAGATGTAATGTTAACTTATCAAAAAGGATTAGATAAGCACTATGGTTTATTAGACATTGCAGAAGCAGGTGGTATCTTTAAGAAAATATCTACAAGATATGAAACGCCAGATGGTACAAAAGCATTTGGTAAATCTATTAATGAAAATCCAGAAAAGTATTTTACAAAAGAAGTATTAGACAAGATAGATGAACAAGCAAAAAAACAATTCCTCTACGGATAAAAGATATGTCTTTGCTCAAAGACCAGGAGACGATTTTAGTTGTTTAAAAATCGTTGAAGGTCCATACAAAGATGTTATTTACAGATATGGTAAGGTACAATTTAGTAAGGAACCATTAGACAATGGCAAAATGCCTTTGCAGTTTGAGTGGACTTTATTAAAGAAACCAGATGAATTAGATTTAGATAAAGACCAACCAGGTTTTATAAAGTATATTGGAGATATATTAATAGAGATTATGGAAGAAAAACTTGAAAACGGAACATTATTAGATGACAAATAGATTAGAAGATACAATATTAACCAATTTAATATTCAATGAAGAGTTTACTAGAAAAGCATTGCCTTTTTTAAAAGATGAATACTTTGGTACAAGGTCTGACAAGATTTTATTTAATTGTATAGATGACTTTGTAAATAAATATAATAATCTTCCGACCAAAGAGACCTTGATAATAGAATTAAATGCTCGTAAAGATATTAATGAGGAAGAATTTAAAGCAATTAAGACAACAATAAACGGATTAACTCCAACAGAAGTTGATTTACAATGGATACTTGATACTACGGAGCGATTCTGTAAAGACAAGGCGGTTAACAATGCAGTACTTAACGGCATTAAAATCTTGGATGGAAAAGACAAGAAAAGAACTCCAGAAGCCATTCCTAGCATTTTATCTGAAGCTCTCGCTGTATCTTTTGACAATCATATTGGGCACGATTATCTGGATGACGCAGACGCAAGATTTGATTATTACCATCGTAGGGAATTAAGACTTCCTTTTGACTTACAATATTTTAATAGAATAACTAAAGGTGGTGTTCCACAGAAGACTCTTAATGTTTGTCTGGCAGGAACTGGTGTAGGTAAATCTTTGTTTATGTGCCATCTAGCAGCTTCAAGTTTGTTAGAAGGTAAAAATGTTTTATACATTACACTTGAAATGGCAGAAGAAAGAATTGCTGAAAGAATAGACGCAAACTTATTAGATGTAACCACAGATGATTTACACGCATTACCTAAACAAATGTATGATGACCGAGTAGAACGATTGAAGAAAAGAGGTCCAGGTAAATTAATTATTAAAGAATATCCAACGGCGTCTGCTCATAGTGGACACTTCAAAGCATTATTAAATGAACTTGCATTAAAGAAAAGTTTTAAACCAGATGTATTGTTTATAGATTATTTAAACATATGTGCTTCAAGTAGATTTAAAGGTGGTAATATATCATCTTATTTCTATATCAAAGCAATCGCAGAAGAATTAAGAGGTCTTGCTGTTGAGTTTAAATTACCTATATTCACAGCAACACAAACAACAAGGTCTGGTTTCGTATCAACAGACATAGGTTTGGAAGATACTTCTGAAAGTTTTGGTCTACCTGCTACTGCTGATTTTATGTTTGCATTAATGACTAGTGAGGAACTAGACGCATTAAATCAAATGAAAGTTAAGCAATTAAAGAATAGATATAGCGACCCAGCAATCAATCGTAGTTTTATTATCGGCGTTGATAGAAGTAAGATGAGATTGTATGATGTAGAACAAAAAGCACAAAACATAATAGACGCCAATCAGGAGAAGAAAGTTGAAGTGGATCCGTACGATAAGTTTTCTGACTTCAAAGTTTAATATGCCGAGAAGAAATACCAAACCTCTTAAACAAATACAATCCAGACCGTTAGAAAAAGGTGAGAAACTACATTATATAAAAAGTATGGTGAAGAAAAACGGAAAAATATATTGGAGAGTAACCGAGAAACCAACCAATGTTATTGTAAAAGATTTCTTTTTTGAAAAGGATGCTAGAACACTAGTTAGATTTCAAAATAAACATAGAGTATGGGAACCTAATGGGGGTATCCCACACTTCCTTTGTGATATACAGAAGTAATCCCACCTCATATAAATATTGTTAGGAGAGACAATAAATGGCAAGCGAAACAACACTTTTTGAAAGCGCACAAGCAATATTTTGTGCGGCCGCAGATTATCTAGGTGATAAAAAAGCAGACTTACTTTTAGATTCTAAAAAGTATCCAACTTTTACAGAATTTAGGAGGGATAATCAAACATTATTAAACAAAGCATTAACTAGAGTAAAGGTGGATGTTAATGAGGAAGAAGTATACAATTTCCTAGAAAAAAAAGATAGTTGGTATAAATCTTCATTACTAATTGCAGTAAAAATAGTTAAAGACTTACATAAAATTGACCCACAATTTAAAGTCAAAGCTCCAAAATTTAATGATGGTAATATGTACTACCTTCGTAATAGAGGTGGTGTAATGGAAACTATACAAGAATTATTTAGAATAGCAAATAAATCTTTAGTGACCAGAATGCTTAAGGAAGAGATACCACAAGTGTTTGGATTTGCTGATATTAATAAATGGAATCCAGCAGATATATATTTTGCTAGTCCAGTTGCAGTTGCAGAATTAAAGAAATTATTAGCTACAGCACAAGCAAAACCAGATAGTTTTGATTTTGCTGCTTTAAATAAAAGTATAAAAAATTTAATTGATAAAGGTGCTATGTTACCATTGTCATTAAAGAAAGTTGCAGGTTCGGTAGAATTAAAAAAAGTAAATTTTGAACAAGATATAAAAGATGAACTTTTAAGTAGTGTAAAATACACTAAAATTTCTGAATGGAAACCATTTAAAAGATTAGGAAAGACAGAAGCACTTTCATTTAAAGAAGTTAAAAAAGGTAAACCTACAGAAACAAGAGATATAAAAGTATATTTTACAGCAACAAATGGTGGGGGACATATAAAATTTAGACAAGACCCATCTGGTCCTTCTTGGAAAGGTGAGTATATGCCTGGTGGTGGAGCTAAAGGTGGTGGAATATCATCCGAAAAACAAATGGCAAAGATATGGGGAAGTGTTGATAGAACTGCTGCTAATAAGTTTCTTAAAGAATATACAAATGGCACTAAAAAATTTAAAGATTTAAAATCAAAAATTCAAAAGGACAAAGATAAATTAAGAAAAGATAAAGCAACAAAAATTACTGCTTATGACCATTATCTAGCGATATATAGTTCCGAAGAAGTTACCAACAGAACAATGCCAGTTATAAAGAATTGGTTTAAAAATTCTTCAAACGAAAGAGATAAGTTAGTTAGATTAATATTTCAAGTTGTAACCTCAAGGTCTCCATTATCAGCTAGATTCGTAATTGCGAAGTAGTATAAATATAAGAGACGAAGTGAATAGTATATTGATGGATAGTTTATTTGTGTATGGAAAAAATGAAGGGAACAAATGTTTAGTTTTACAGGATATTCTAGCTCTGGAACAAATACACACCTAGAGCATTTAGAAGATAGTATAATCAATGACGGTGCCAAAGGTGGCAGAAATGCAATAGCATTTTTAAAATCTTTGCGAAAGATGTTATCTGCTAGCACTAGCAAAAGAGTTAATGTAACCGTTAAGTGGGATGGTGCACCTGCTATTATATGTGGAATCAATCCTGAAAATGGCAAATTCTTTGTCGGCACCAAATCTGTATTCAATAAAACTCCAAAAATCAATTACACTTCATCGGATATAAACAGAAACCATCCAGGTGGTGTTGGTTCTAAATTACAAGTTGCTTTAAGAGAATTAAAGAAACTTGGTATTAGAGGCATACTACAAGGTGATTGTTTGTTCACAGGAGCAGATAAAAAAGCTGAAACTATAGATGGAGAAGCTATGGTTACTTTTACTCCAAACACAATCACTTATGCAATGCCTATTAATAGTCCTGTAGGAAGACAAATTGCAAGAGCAAGAATGGGAATAGTTTTTCATACACAATATAATGGTAAGACTATGGATAGTTTAAGTGCGTCTTTTGGATATGTAAGAGGTGTTAAAAGTGGGTCAGTATGGATACCATCGGCACAATACAAAGACGCTAGTGGTAGTGCTAGTTTTAATAAAGGCGAGATTGCTAGATTTAATTCAATGTTAAGAATGGCAGAAGGTAGTTTAGGTAAAGCTGCTCCATTATTAAATGAGTTTGATAGTAGGGATCCATTATCAGTAGGGTTTAGATTAAAAAGTTATTTCAATTCTATCATAAGAAATAGCAGAGGTACAATAGGTAGTGTTAAAATACTACAACAGAATTTTAGAAGTTATTACGAGAACTTTATAGACGCAGAAATAGATAGTAAGAAAACTGAAAAAGGTAAAGCAAAATATAAACAAGCAAAAGAAATAAACTTAAAGTTTATTGATAGAAATAATAGAGCATTATATATGGCAATAGCAAGTTATATAACATTACAAAATTGTAAGAATATATTATTACAAAAGTTAGCACAGATACAAAGTGTTGGACATTTTATTAGAACGAATACTGGTTATAAGGTAACTAATCCAGAAGGGTTTGTTGCTACTGATAGAATAGGTAATGTAGTTAAGTTGGTAGATAGATTAGAATTTAGTAGAGCAAACTTTACTATCGCTAAAGATTGGGTAAAAGGATAGTATATGGAAAAATGTAGAAATTGTGGTAAGGATGCTCATTGTCCTGAAAAGTTTGTAGAGATTACTGCTTTCAGTCCAGAAGGAAAAATTATATGTAATAAATGTGATTGTTCTGTATGTGAGAAACCAAGACCCAATGTAAAAACAGGAGATGAAATAGTACAATAATGAAATGTAAAAGTTGTCACCACGATTGTCATTGCAATGAAGAGCTACACGCAGATGAGTATGGCGTTTGTGTATGTGATAATTGTAAATGTGGAATCAATCCTGACAATAGAAAATTTGATGAAGATGAATTTAATGGAGCATAGATGTTAAAAGAATATTTAAAAATAATTGGATTAGGATTAGTTTGGTTCTTTATGAACTGGAAAACTTTAGTGTTCTATGTATTGTGGGCAGGTGCTATATTAGTTGCTTTATTTGAAGGTGGAATATTAAGTGCCTTATTTGTTGCTTTAGTATTATGGGGATTATGGAAATTAGGAGCAATATTTAGAGACTAGTATATGAAAACTTTTAGAAATTTTTACGAACAACAATTACTTGAAGACAAACAAACAAGAATTATTATTATGGGTGGACCTGGAAGTGGTAAGTCAACCTATTCAGAATATTTGATTAGACGATATGGAATAAAACATATTTATCCAGGTGGTCTATTAAGAAAAGAGATAGATAAAGGTGGTGCAGAAGCAGAAAAAATTAAAAACTTATTAGATAAAGGACAATTTGCACCAAACGAAATAGTTTTAAAACTTATTAAGGAAGCATTATTAGAACCTGACGCTAAAAAAGGTTATATTATGGATGGCTATCCTAGATATATGCAACAAGTTAGAGATATGGAACGAGAAGGAATTGGTTATGATGTAGTTGTATTCCTAGATGTTTCAAAAGAAGAAGTGATTAGAAGATTATCAAAGAGAGGAAGAAAAGATGATACACCAAAGATTATATCAGATAGGATTGCTCTCTATAAAAAAGAAACTGGTCCAGCGATAGACCACTTTAGAAAGAAACCTGGTTTTATTTCTATTAAAGCAGAAGGAAAAGAAGCAGGAGATATAGCTAAAGATATAATGAAAGAGATTGATGGAAAAATATAAACCATTACCAGATGGATTAAGAATTGACGATAGTAAAATACACGACCAAGGTTTGTTTACTACAAAAAAGTTTGATAAGATGGACGATTTAGGTATAAGTCATATCAAAATTGGAAGAGAATTATATAGAACTCCATTAGGAGGTTTTATTAATCATAGTGAGAAACCAAATTGTCAAAAGATTGAAGTAGATAATAAATGGTATCTACAAACATTAAGAGATATTAAAAAGGGAGAAGAGATAACATTAAAGTACACTTTTTATAAAGTATGAAACAATTTAAACAAGTAATACAAGAAGGTGTTTATGACCCAGGAATCTTCAAGGCATTTTTCCTTGCAGGTGGACCTGGTTCGGGTAAGACTTATGTTACCAATAGAGCAACTGGCGGTATGGGTTTAAAGTTAGTAAATTCAGATACAAGATTTGAAAGATATTTAACAAAGGCAGGATTAAGTTTAAAAATGCCTGATAAAGAAGCTGCTTTAAGAGACCCATTAAGAGATAGAGCTAAACAGGTTACAGGTGACCAAATGGATATGTATATTAAAAATAGATTAGGTCTTGTCATTGACGCAACAGGAAGAGATTATAGTATTATTAGCAGACAAAAATCATTACTTCAAATGTTAGGTTATGATTGTTATATGATATTTGTAAATACAAGTTTAGAAGTTGCGTTAGAAAGAAATAGAACTAGAACTAGAAGAGTGCCAGAAGATATTACAAAAAAATCTTGGCAGGCAGTACAAAATAATATTGGAAAATTTCAAACTACTTTTGGTAGAAGTAATTTTATTGTAGTAGATAATAATAATGCAAGTGAAGATATATTAAATAAATTATGGACTAGAGTTAGAGGATTAGTAAGAGCACCTGTTAGAAGTATTATAGCAAAAAGATGGATGCAAATACAATTGGATATTAAGAAACAAGACAAACTGGCACAACTTACAAGGGATGCTATTAAACAACTTGACAAAGATATTAAAGGTAGAAAAGATATGAAAAATCCTTATAGTATAAATCCGTTTTTATATCAATTAAAACAACAAGACCCAAAAGCATTTATGCAACTTATAAAACAACGAGGACTTAATGTTAAGTAGATTTAAAAATTTTATAAGAGAAAGTATCATAGATATACCAAGACGAATTTATGCGCCTGGTGTATTTGATAATGCAGATACAGATAATCCAAAACTAAAACAAAAAGTTTTAGATATTATTAAAAAAGATTTAAAAACTTTTGAGAAGTTTGGTCCTGTTGTGTCAGTAAAATTGATAGGTTCTATTCTAGGAAAAAGATATAGAAATGACGCAGATTTAGACATTGATGTATTAATAGATTTACCACCAGAAGATAGAGAAACAATTGGATTAGAAGCAAGAAAATCTGTATCACTTATAAATGGTAGAAATATTCCAGGTACAAAACATCCAATTAACTATTATGTTCAATCGGACCCTGCTGTTAATGACGCTCATTTGGAAACTGCTGATGGTATTTTTGATGTGTTCAAACAAAAATTTGAAAAGAGACCTAAAGACCATAAGTTTGACCCTAAAGTATATCAAGCAGAATTTGAAAAGAAAGTATCAGAAATAGATGTAGTCAAAGGAGAATTAAAAAGAGATATAATTGACTATGAAGAATTAAAAGAATTATCTCCAAAAGATATTGAAGGTTTACAAAAAAGGATTAGTGAAAAGTTAAAAGAAATAGAAGACGCTATTGAAAAGTTTTCCAAAATGGGAGACGAACTTATGCAGGCAAGAAGGGATTTATTTAATAGACCTATGACACCAGAAGAAATTAAAAAATATGGTGTTGCCCATAAGTTACCTAAAAATGTAATCTTCAAATATTTGGAGAAGTATCATTACATAACCTTTATGAAAAAATGTAAAGAGATATTGGATGATGGTAAGGTTACAGACGCCGAAATTGATTCATTAAAAACTGAATCAGTTGATTCAGATAAAGCATTACATATAAGATTAATTGCTAAAGCTTTGAAAACTATGCCTGGTTCTCAAAGACAAAAAGAATTCAAACAACAAATAAATGTTGTTAGAAAAAGACTTGGTTTAAAACCAATCAAAGAACAAGACGAAATTGATAGTCTTAAAGAGGCAACAGGTTCGCCTAGAAAACATATAGCATTTACATTTGGTAGATTTAATCCACCTACGATAGGACACGAAAAACTTATCAACAAAGTGGCAAGTGTTAGAGCTAATGAGTATCTAATTATACCTACAAAAACAACAGACGCAAAGAAAAACCCATTAAAGATTACTGACAAGTTGAGAATAATGAAACAGATGTTTCCTAGACACTCAGCGAAGATAAAACAAATCCCAGGTGCTAGAACAGCAATGGAAGTTTTAAATAATCTAAATGGAAAAGCAAATGAAATAACAATGGTCGTAGGAAGCGACCGAGTAAGAGAATTTGATTCTCTACTAAAAAAATATAACGGAATTAAAGCAAGAGGAACTAATTACAAATTTGATAAAATTAATGTAGTAAGTGCTGGGGAAAGAGACCCAGACGCTGAAGGTGCTATGGGAATGTCAGCAAGTAAAATGCGAGACGCCGCTAGCAAAAACGATTTAGTAAGTTTTAAAAGAGGTCTACCTATATCATATAGAGATAAAGATGGACTATTTAAACTAGTTAGAAAAGGAATGAACCTGGAAAATATGTCAGGTGCAGGACTTGGAACATATGCTCCAAGTGCTGATATTAATCCTACAGCAAAGAGAAAAGTTATCGTTGAAAAATTTACTCAATGGCAAATTAGAGACTTGTATATCCGTGAACAATTATTTAACAAAAATGATATTGTAAATGACATAGAACAAGAGGTTACAGGTAAAGTTATTCGTAGAAGTACAAATTATATTGTACTAGAAGACAATCAATCCAACTTACATAAATGTTGGATATGGAATTGTTTACCAGTTAGTAATGTAGATGAAGTTAAATTACACGAACACAACCTAGATGTTGACTATGGTTTTGAAGCAGTATCGGAAACGGAAGTCAAAATGAGTAAACAGAAAACATATGAAGATATAAAAAAACGAGAAGAATCGTATGAAATAGGTAAAGATTATGCCAATCATACTAAAGAAATCACGCCTGGAGAGACACCAAGCGAGAAACCAGTAGATAGTAAGACTAGAGCTGAACAATCAGCAGAAAAGATAAGTGCAAAAGATATACAGAATTGGGCAAGTGCAAGTGAGACTATTGATAAATATAAGACAAGATACGGAGAAGATTGGGAGAAAGAACTAGACGAAGCAACGAATAAGATGGAAGAACGATTAAAGGTTCAATCTTTCAAGGAATTTAATAATTCGCAAGGGGATTAATTAATATGACAAGATATACAAAATCAATGCGAGAGGCAATGGAAGAAGTTTGGGCTAACGATATAACATTATCGGAAGGCAAAATGAAAACTATCGCTACTATGTTCGCTGATGGTAAATCAGCAGAACAAATAGCAAAGAAAATGAAACTTCCAATCGCAACGGTTAAAACTATACTTGGAGAAGATGACATACAAGAAGCAATGTTGTGGGAATTTTCAGATGGACAAATTGCTAAACTTAAAAAAGATTACGAGAGCTTAAAAGGTGCTAAGATTTCACTTGCGAGAGCAAACCAATTAAGAAATATCTTTGACAAGATAACAAATTCACAACTACCAAAATTATACAAAGCAGATATTCCATTCCTTTCTACTATGGCATTAAGTCGTATGATTAAGAAAGGTATACAAGTACCTCAAGGTGTTAAAATTAGTGCATTTAGAGAAGAGACTAAAGAAAAGAATGCTAATGCTGCTGTACAAGTAGAAGAAGGTAAAGGAACTATTAGAGGTTTCCAAAATAGTAAAGAGAAATCTAATATGGTTTCTTTAGCTAAACAACACGGATTAAAAGTAAAAGATATTCCAGATGGTATTGAACTATCAGGTAATATGAGAAAGATTTTAGATATGCAATTGGCAACTAGGTCTCACTTAAAAACTGAAAGTAGAGATTATTTGTTTGTAGAATATGCTGAGTACATAGAATATATGGCAAAGAATTCTGGTCAAGCAAAAGCTATTGCTAATATGTTTAAAGGTAAAACTGGTGGTGGAGAATCTAACGCAGATGGTTCAGAAGTTAGAATTGATAGTGCGAAAGATGTAGAAAGTATCCACAAACAAGTTATTGCTAAGTATGGTGATGATGTAAGAGTATTAACAAAAGAAGAAGACGAGAATGCTTTTAACATTGCAGGAGTAGAAACTTCAGGCGAAAGAACTACAATAGAAGAAAAAATCCAACCATATATGATTTCATATAGTCAGTATGGAAAACATTATGGATTTGAAGGTGGAGATAGTTTATCAGATATTCAAAACAAGGCACAGAAATTAAGAGCAAAAGGTTTCACTATAGATAAAATGGGAAGATACAATCCACCTGTGGATGCTAAATTAAGAACAGGTAAAACTGGTGTGGTTGAAGAGAAAGAAACTAAACAAGAAGGTGGACCAGGTTCTGGACCACGAGACGGAGATAAAAGAGGCACATATAAAACAGGTCATAAAAAAACTTATATGAAACCTGGCGCTGGTGCTAGACCAGGTAGTGCAAAAGATGGTGGTCAAACTGACAAAGAAGCAGATGATTACGATACAGAAATAGGCGAATCAAGTAATACAATTTATAAAGTAAAAAAGGATGGCAAAGTGGTATTCACAGGTAAGTATAATCAAGTTTTAACATATCGTAAACAACACGGCGGTGAAATAGTTACCGAAGAAGTGAAGAAAGAAGAAGATAAAGAAGTTTCAAATGCACCGAAGAAAAAATTTGGTGACATTAAAAAAGAAACAGATAAATCAAAACAAGATGTTGAAACAATGAAACAACAAATTGGTGTGTTAAGACAGAAATTAGAAATAGAAAAACATAAAGCAGTTAAACCACAACCTAACAAAGATACAGGTGAAGTTCCATTAACTATTGGTTTAGCACATAAACTTTTAAGAGACAAAGAAGATAAGAAAGAAGTTAAAGAAAAAAATGAAGAAGTAATAGGTGAAGCAAAATATAAGTATGAGATTAAAATATCATCGGATTCTGGTGCTGATGGTCCTGATAAAGAAGATGAAGGAACACTACAAGCTTCTAGTCAACAGGATGCTGAAAATAAAGCAGAAAAGAAAGCAATACAATTTACAGCTATGTGGAATAAACGAAAGAGTCCTGGCAACTTTTCTCCAGAAAACATAGATGTATATAAAGAAGAAATTAGAATTAGACCTAAAAATGCTTTAGATGAAGCTAGTTGTGCTGGTATGGGTAACCCATTAAAGAAAAAAGCAGTAGATATTGCTAAAAGAATGGCAGGTAATTATACTGGTGCTGTAAAAGAAATTGAAAAACTTGCAAAAGGATGCTCAGAAATACCAGTTGTTAAAATGGCATTGAAACAACACAATGAAAATGTTAAACCATTTGTAACCGAGAGAGACGGTGCAAATACTTCAAGCAGAAAAGGTAGTGTTTGGAGAAAAGCTAAAAAATGGAGATTTGGAATGAAGGTTGGGGAGAAAGAACCTAAAGGTGATAAAGAATTAGAAGAAATTAGAATTAGACCTAAAAATGCTATTGGTGAAACAGACTTAACAAAATCACAAGTTAAAAAAGTACATAAGAAAGCTGACGAATTACCAAAGAAATCTTTTAGAGACCAATATGGTAAGAAGAAAGGTGATAGTGTAAGATATGCTGTTGCAACTAATCAAACTAAAAAGAAACTTGGTATAGAAAATAAAAATCATCCTGCTAAAAAGAAATGGGAAACTTTAACTGCTAAAAAAACAAATAAAGATGATACTAATAAAGATATTCTACCTAACTATCAGGAACCTACCCAAAAAACTGACCCAATGAATATACAAACAAAAGAACCTGAAAAGAAACGAACTGATAACGGTACAAAATCTGACAAGATTGATGTAAATCCAAGAATAGATTATCACGCATAGTTTTTTTGCTTGACTTTTAGTGGGGAAAGTGTTATAATAAAAGAAAGACTATGAAATATAAAGAACTCCGACAGGACGCTGTCCATCAAAGAAATAAATTAGAAAATATCCACGAATATAGACGGGATGGTTTAAGAGAAAAACTACCTAGGGTATATTGTGATATGGATGGAGTACTATGTAATTTTGAATCGGCTGCTTCTAAAGTAGTAGGTATGCCTATGTCTCAATGGGCATTGGAACCTAGAAAGAAATTTAAGACAATAAGAGATAAGTGGAGACCAATAATGCAGACTAAAAACTTCTGGTCTACATTACCTTGGGCACCTGGTGGTCAAAGACTATGGTCTTTTTTAAGAAAACACGACCCACATATATTATCTGCTTATGTAGAACAAACTACTGACCCAAATTGTATACCAGGTAAAGCAAAGTGGGCAAGAACAAGATTAGGAATGTCAGGTAACAAAGTTAACCTAGTAAAACGAAGAGAGAAACAGAATTTTGCTAAGGTTGGTGGAGTTCCTTGCATACTTATTGATGACTATATCAAAAATATATCGCAGTTTAGAAGTAGAGGTGGTATAGGTATTCATCATACAAGCACTAGTAATACAATATCTGAATTGAGAAAACTAGGTTTCAAATAATCGTTATTGATAAATATAAAAGATTAATCAAGTTTAATTAATTAAATTTAAAGAGGAGACTATTATGGGACTATGGGGAGCAGACACGAATGACGAGTCGAAGCCAAAGAATCTAACAGCAGCGCAAAAGAAAGAAGTTTTTGCTAATGCAAGTGGTTGGGTTCAACAAGCTGGTACGAAGGCGTCAGGAAACGATAACGCAAGCGCAACTCCAGAAGTACTAGTCGCTATCGGTGATTTAGCTACATCATTAGGACAAGCAACAATTGACGCTGTAAACTTTAGCGTTGGACAAACCGTATCGGGTGCTGGTGGTTCAGTATTAACGGTAGAGGTTAACTTCAACGAACAAGTAACCGTGTCAACCGCTTCTCCATTAATGGTGGTCGCTAATGACCAAACTGGTTCAGGTGGAAGTGCTTCAATCACTTTAACTATGGACGGTTCATTGCCTCTAACAAATGACACTCTAACATTCTCAACTACGGTTGGAAACGCTGCTGTAAATGCAACGGATGTATTGTCAATTGGTGCTCAAACTATCAATAAAAATGGTGGTGGAGTAGTAGACGCAATCGGTGGTGGAAATGCAGTAATGACAATTAGTGCCGCTCAAGGTACAGCTGCTGGAACTATTACGGTTGGAAGTTAATAGAATATAATAAAAACAACAATAATATTAAAGGGGATCCTCAAGGATCCCCTTTTTTATTTGTATAAATAGTATATAATGGTCCGTATATGATGTACGGAGTAGTTTACCGTTAAATCGGAATTATAGGAGAAACAAATGGCAGATAAAAAAATCACAGCCCTTGATGATTTGGGCACAGCATTAGCAGATGTGGACTTATTCCACATTGTTGACGACCCTTCAAACACACCAATAAACAAAAAGGTAACAGCAAAAAATGTTTTCAATAACATACCTAGCTTTATAGGATTAGGACAAGCTTCTGAAGCTTTAACTAGTGCCTCTACAGCTGCTGATGTTACCTCAGCAATATCAGAAGTAGACCAATCAGGTGGTGCAACAGCACTATCATTGGCAGATGGTTCTGATGGACAAGTTAAAACAATTATAACTATTGGTACTGGAGCAAACAATTGTGTAATCACACCAACTAATTTAAGAGGATTTTCAACTATTACTCTTAATGCAGAAGGCGAATCGGTTACATTATTATTTAAAAATTCAAAATGGAATGTTATCGCTGGTAACGGACACGCATTAGCATAATTTTAATTATAATAGGAGTATATAATGTCATTATCAATAGCAGTAATTGAAAAAGAATTTAATCAATTATACAAAGAACGAGCTGCTTTAACTGAAAGTGTAAATAAATTAGAAGCAGATTTAGCAAGTGCTAAATCACAACTTAATGCTTTACACGGTGCAGTACAAGTTTGTGAAAAACTTATGCGAAAAGCAGATAGCGATTTGACTTTAAGAGACGCAGAAAAGGAACTTAAAGGAAAAGAAGATGGAAAAGATAACAAATAAACCGATTGATTCTGAAAAAGAATTAAGCGAATTTGAGGAAGATTTGGTTCCTTGTGGGCAACCACATAAAGAAGAACCAAAAGAAAATATAAATGATAAAGAGGAGAAAAAATGAAAACTTTTAGAGAACACTTAAAGGAAGACAAAGCAGCAAGTGCTGTAAATGTACAAACTTCTAACGCAGTTGAAGATGGTTCTTTAGGTACAGCGAATTTAAAAGACCAAAGAGTATTAGAAAGAGTTAACGCTTTTGTTGGTAGTGTAGGAAATATGGAATACATTAAACCACAATTTGCAGTTGACAAGTTAAGAGAAAATTTAATGAGAATAGGATTAGATATTAGTCCTATGACATTAGAAGGAACTTCTGGTACGGTAACTGGTGAAGTAAAACAATTCGGTGGTACTTACGGAAAAACAACTGACACGAAACCTGAAGATGTGGTAGTAGATAATGGACCTGGTATTGAAAACTTGAAATTAGAAGTAAAATACGAAACATTGTCTAACGGTTCATCAAAGGTTTACGCTAAATTAGTGTAAACAAAATGTTCAAACAGATAACCGAAGATAATTGGTTATTATATGCACAAAAGCATTATGATAATCCAACATTTGATACTGAAAAAGAATTTTGGGATGATATAAAGAGATTTAAATATCTCAAAAGGTTGTTTCGGAAATATGAATTAACAGGTAACTTAAAAATAAGACTTGTTATTAATCATATTGTTGTTTTACAAAATGTTTTTGGTACGGATGCCTGTATTACTTTGCTCTTATATAAGAACGAACAAAGATACTGGCCGATATTGAAATCTGTTTTTACTTATTTGAATTACTTGTATCCTAAAGAACTAATTGTTTTAACGGAAGACGAGTATATAAAAAGAGAGTTAGAGAAACTATAATGGCAAGCAGAGCAGTAGATTTATTAATAGCATATAGAGTGATTAAATTATTGGTCACTCCATTTAAAAATTCGGAAGCTTTTAAAGCTGGAATTATAGATGATAAAGGTAAAGTGCTAAAACCGTATAGACTATTAAAGAGTACTAAAGAAAAATCATCCTATACTATGTTGCATAGGTTCGTATTTAATATGAAACGAATACTAGGTAAAGTTGGTCTAGGTAGTAAATTAGGTTCTTTTGCTGTTGCATTAGGATTACTTTTAAAAGAAGACAAAGAGTTTTATGATGAACACGGAAAGAATTTAGAAAGAACTTGTTATAAGTATCTAAAGAGTATTGATGAATTTAATTATACAGAAACTCTTAATGAAGAATATTTTATTGAAAGAGTTTTAAGAGCAGGTAAGTATGATTTAAAGTCAGACTTATTTGATGGTGATAATTTTCTCCCTAAAGGTACTATAGTACAATGCAACGAGAACACGAAACCATATATTACAGCGTTAGGGATTGACATATATAATATAAATGGACGATTAGTCCCAGGAGATTATTTAAATGCTATCTAGTAAACTTACATTTAAAGAAATATTAATGCAGTATTTGAAAGATAAGAAGAACGAAGAAGCACCTGCCAATTCAGTTGCAGGAGGTGGTGTATCTATGCCACCAGACGCAGTACAAGATAAGAAAAAGAAAAAAGAAATTATGACAAGACTTGGTACTACGGTCAAAGAAAACAAAGAAACTAATAGTGTTCTTTTAAATCAAGTACTAGACCAAATGGATAAGATAGATGTCATAGTTGACGAAAAAACTTATGGCAAAACTGAAATAGAATTTGTTGAAGATGAAGATAAAAAATCCATATTAGAAAAAGCAGGATTAAAAGAATTTGGTGCTTTCAATATAGGTAGTGGAAGTTATGGTGCAATGCACCCTATTGCTAGTTTAGGTGATACACCACCTAAAGGTAGACATAGAACAATGAGGTCGGTAGGATTAGTTTCTCAAAAAGATCCGACTTTAAAAAAAGAAATATCTATTAAACTTAAAGGCAAAGTTTTAGATAGAAAAATTAAAAGATTCAATAAAAAGTTTATGCAGAATCTAAAAGACAGGAAACCATAGGACATATATGAGTAGATGGAATGGATTACTTGACGCTATATTTTTACCACCAAGAAATTGGGTATTAAATAATGCGTTAAAATTTACAGCAGATTTAAACGAAGTAGAAATAAGTAAACTTGCAAGATGTAATGTTGCAGTTAAAGATACTGGAGAAATTACCGTACCTGCTAATTACATAACAGATTTAGCTAGTGTTCCAAGAATAGCTTGGGCAGTTATTGCTCCGTTTGATGTTGCTAGAGCAGCAGTAGTACACGATATATTATATGAAAAAATTAATGGTGCATTTAAAGAAGGTGTCATTAAAGATAAAAGCGAGAGAGAAGATTATAGAAGTATAGCAGACAAAGTATTTAAACAAGGTATGGAATTTGCAGAACCAAAAGTAGCAGGTTTTAAAATCTGGTCTGCTTACAATGCGGTAAGAATATTTGGTCGTTGGGCAATTAATAGTTCCGCACCTAGAGGAGCAAAACCAAAGAAATAATATGTGGTTCTTTATAGTAAAATCCTGTATGGGTGCTATCATTGGTCAAAGTACCAATGCGTGGTTTAAAAAAACAAAAATGGGACATTGGTTTTATAAGAAGGTAGACCAATGTTATAATTGGGCAGCTAAAAGATATAATTTAGATGTATTAACGAAGGAAGAGAAACTAATTAAGAAGTTTCCATCGTTAAGTGCGAAGATAAATAAACTAGAAGACCAGGTGGCTAAAATGAAATTAGAGCTGGTCAATCTTAAAGGAAGGAAGAAATAATGTTTTTAACAATAGGACTTATTATAGGATTCGCTTTAGGTTGGTATGTTAATGAGAAGTTTGAAGACCTAGCGGGTTTAGTTAAAAAATTAAAATTCTGGAAGTAGAGTAAACTTATGTTTGGTTATATGAAAATGGCAATGGTTGTAATAATGATTAGTGGACTTGCAGGTGCAGGTCTCTATGTTATGAAATTGCAGAAGGACAATGCAATTTTAAAAGCTAATCAAGTTAAGTTAGAAGCTGCCGTTGAAGGTCAAAAGAAAGTTATAGCCCAACAAAAAGAAGACTTTGGTAAAATCCTTGAAGCAAATAATAAGATGAATACTCTTATGAATAAACTTCAAAAGGATTTACAAGATTTAGACAAGAGATTTACTAAAGGTGGAAGAGACTTTGGTAAACTTGCATTAGAAAAAACGAAAGTCATACAGAAAATAATCAATAGAGGTAGCGATAATGTTATGCGTTGTGTTGAAATTGCTGGTGGCGCTGCCTTAACAGAAGCAGAAATTAAAGCTACAAAGAAATCTGAAATTAATAGAGAATGTCCAAGTATAGCGAACCCAAATTATGTACCGTATAGTAATTAGTATTTTATTCATAGTCCTTTTAACTGGATGCTCAAGTATTAAAAAACTTGACATATTCACAACAGAAGTTGAAAGACAGAAATTAGAATTATCAAAACCAACCTTACCACAATTAGAAAAACTTAAATGGATTATCATTACTTCTGATAATGCAGATGAAGTATTCCAGAAGTTAGAAGATGAAGGTATTGATCCTGTGTTATTTGGATTAACAGATAAAGACTTTCAATTAATCGCTAAAAACTTTGCTCAAATTAGAAATCATATGAAAGCAACCAACGATTTGATTGACGCATATAAAGAATATTACGAACCCGAAAAGAAGGAGACAAAATGAAAATAGTATGTGTATTATATGACGACCCCGATAATGGAATGCCAAAATCATATCCATTAAAAGAATTACCAAAATTAGAAAAGTATCCAGATGGTATGTCATTACCAACACCTAAAGGAAGAGATTTTAAACCAGGTGAATTACTTGGTTGTGTATCAGGTGAATTAGGATTAAGAAAATTTTTAGAAGATAGAGGACACACTTTAGTTGTGACCTCCGATAAAGACGCCTGGGAAGGTGAACCTTCTGAAGCAGATAAAGAATTAGTTGACGCAGATATAGTTATCTCACAACCATTTTGGCCGTACTATCTAACAAGAGCTAAAATGGAAACAGCACCGAATTTAAAAATGGCAATCACAGCAGGTATTGGTTCAGACCATATAGATTTACAAGCTGCTATGGACCATAAAATAGATGTAGTTGAAGTGACCTATTGTAATAGTAGAAGTGTTGCAGAGCATATTGTAATGATGATACTATCATTGGTTAGAGACTACCATCATCAACATCATATTGTTAATGAAGGTGGTTGGCATATCGCTGACGCAGTTGCAAGGTCTTATGATGTAGAAGGTATGCACATAGGAACAATTGCCGCTGGCAGAATTGGTTATGATATGTTGAGAAAAATGAAACCTTTTGATGTACACCTACATTACTTTGACAAACATAGATTGCCAGAAGAAAAAGAAAAAGAATTAGGTTTAATCTATCACAATTCAGTAGAGAATTTAGTTGGCGCTTGTGATGTTATTAATATAAGTTGTCCTTTACATCCTGAAACAGAACATATGTTTAATGATGAGTTGATTGCTAAGTGTAAACCTGGTGCGTATATTATTAATACTGCCAGAGGAAAAATATGTGATAAGGATGCTATCGCAAGAGCATTAAAGTCTGGTCAGTTGAGTGGTTATGCAGGTGATGTATGGTTTCCTCAACCAGCACCTAACAATCATATATGGAGAAGTATGCCTCATCAAGGTATGACACCTCATACTTCAGGTACAAGTTTATCAGCACAAGCAAGATATGCTGATGGAGTTAGGGAGATATTGGAATGTTTCTTTGATGGAGAAGAAATAAGAAATGAATATCTAATAGTTAAAGATGGAGACCTAGCAGGTATGGGTGCTCACTCTTATACTAAAGGAACAGCAACAGGCGGGTCCGAGGAGGCGTCTAAATTTAGAAAATAATTTATGGATTCAGATACAATATTAATGATAAGTAGATTGTGGCCAATATTTGTGGCACTTATCTTATTAATAGTAACCTTAGCACAATCACATTATAGAATAAAAGTATTGGAAGAAAAAGTTAAAGTAGCTTTTGAACTTATAAACAAATTGACAGATAAAAAGTAATATCTGTTTAAAGACAGATGAATACACATTTATTATTAATAAATTTAATTATATTATGGGCAGTTATATACTGGTCTTTCAGACTAGGAAATTTCATAGCAATATATACAAAAATATCAATCACAACATTTATAATTTTCGTAGCATTGATTAAATTTGTGTTGATTAGCTATGATTAATTACTTAATAGAATAACAATTAATCTTTTCTTCTTTACCTTTTACTTTACAAGAACCTAATTTATAAAAAGGTAACTCTCCAGCGATACTATTTTCTGATATTACTATAGTTGTATTGAAATCTTTACTCTTACCTTCCAATCTACTTGCAAGATTAACAGCGTCACCTATAACAGAATAATCAAACCTTTGTTCACTACCCATATTACCTACAAGACACTCACCAGTATTGATACCTATACCAATGTTTAAAGGTGGGTTAAACTCTCCACTCTTATTCATTTCTCTAACGGTTCTTCTCATTTGAAACGCAGATAATATTGCTAGTCTTTTGTGTTCTGGATTATCAAGTGGTGCATTCCAAAATGCCATTATACAATCACCCATATACTTATCAATAGTACCACCATTTTTAAGTATTATACTTGTCATTGCAGTAAGAAACTTATTAACATACTTGGCAACCTTTTCTGGTTCACCTTTCATTGATTCTGTTATAGGAGTAAAACCTCTTATATCAGAAAACAAAAATGTCATTTCTTTTCTTTCACCACCTAGTTTTAATAGTGATGGATTTTGTTGTAATTTTTTAACCATTTGAGGTGCTAGATAATGTTCAAATTGTTTTTTAATTTGTAGTTTTAATCTGTTTTCTCTAGCGAAATTATTGTATATTAAATGACCTGAAACTATAGTACCTATTACTAATGGACTTAACCAATCAGTTAGATATAAATGTTGTGTCCATAGATATGTACTTCCTAGTGCGATAGGCATAGAGTAACCAAAATATATTAATGCAGAAGATAATACACCTAATCTAGGAATTAAAATCAATAGTATTAGACCACCTATTATTATGTAAAGAATTTCTCCAATAGGTAACCAATTTGGTCTACTAATATATTTACCAGACAATAAAGTTTCTGTACCAACTGCCATAATTTCGTGTGTGTTTTTTAAACCATTTGGAGTTAATGCAAAAGTAGAACCTTTAAATGTAGTACCTATGAAAACTATTTTACCTTTCATAGATGACCAATCTTTATCTGTAAAATCTACTCTAGGAATATGATGTCTAAAATCTAACCAAATATTACTTACTTCAGGTGTAGGAAATTTTATTACTTTTAAAACGACTTCAGGTATTGATTTATCTAAAGGTAGTTTTCTTATAGTACCATCTATATCAACAGGCACAGATACATTACCTACGCCTAATGCTTTTCTGGATATACTGATAAGATTTTTAACTTCATTTGTTTCAGTTAGTATGACTGGATATTTTTTTATCATTTTCAAAAACATTTCATCACCACCTAATCTATCTTTATGTGGGAAGACTACTTGTAAGACTACTAGGGCGGCACCATTTTTATACGCATTGATTATAGTACGACCAAGTAAATCTCTTTTCCAAGGCCATTGACCGTTCTTTGTAAGTGCTTTATCTGATATGTCCAATAGGACTAGACTTTTGGAATCTAAATGGGTCCCAAACTTCTGGTAGGTATCAAAGGTTGCTAGTCTAGTTGATTGTAATAAGACAGGATTTACAAAGTAAATGCCTAATAGAATAATAAAGGTCAGATAAGCAACCCATTTTGTAGTAAATATTTTATTCATATCAATTCTCATTGCTTATTTATTATAAATATTATAGACAAATTAGGAGAGATATGAGACTTATTACAAGTATATTACTTACACTTGTCTTTATTACTAGTGCTTACTCAAGCGAATTAACTTTTGAATTTGATAGTCCATCGTTTTCAGGTAAAGGAAAATCTTCACACTACCTAACGATTGAGAATATTGAGAAGACTAGAAAAGACGCCATCAAAGCAGCGAACAAAGCGGCAGCTGATAAAGCAACAGCAGACGCAAAGGCAACTGCTATAGCAAAATTCAAAGCAAATTTAGAGAGTAGATTTTATACTGCTCTAGCAAAACAAATTACGGACAATGTATTTGGGTCTGATGGTTTACAACAAGACTCAGGAACATTTACATCACCAGTTGGTGGTGAAGTGGTTACTTGGACTACTACAACAACAGGTTCAAACGATACGGTAACCGTAGTGGTAACAGAATCAGATGGTACGGTAACAACATTTACTATGCCTAAAGAAGATAACTCATAGGAATAATATGTTAAGAATTATATCTTTGTTATTGCTGACACTATTTTTAGGTAGTTGTGCTAGTACAAAATCAGATTTTGATGTAAGAACGCAAGAGGTATCTTATAAAGGACTGACGGAAATAAATTCACCAAAAGGTGAACCAGTAGTAATCGCTGTGTATGACTTTGTTGATATGACAGGTCAAAAGAAACCAGGTGGCAACTTTGCTTCAATGAGTACAGCAGTTACCCAAGGTTCATATCAATTATTAATTAAAGCATTACAAGACGCAGGTGATGGCAAATGGTTTAGAGTTGTTGAAAGAGCAAGTCTACCAAGTCTATTACAAGAAAGAAAATTAATAAGGTCTACAAGACAACAAGTAAATGGTGAAGGTGCAGAACCTTTACCACCATTACTATTTGCTGGTGCATATATCACAGGTGGTATAGTAGGTTATGATAGTGATACTAAATCAGGTGGTGTTGGTGCAAGAATATTAGGTATTCAAGCACACAAACAATACAGACAAGATGTGGTTACTATTATATTAAGATTAGTTAATGTACAAAGTGGTGAAGTAGTAATAACTACAACGGTTGAGAAGACTATACTATCAGGTGAAACTGGTGCTGATGTATTTAAATACCTAGATACAGATACAATGTTAGTAGAGATTGAAATGGGAGTGGCGAGAAACGAACCAGTTACCTATGCAGTAAGAAAAGCAATAGAAAAAGGTGTAGTAGATTTAATTAACGAAGGTGCTGGTAAAGGACTATGGGAAATTGATGTACCAGTAGAACCAGAAGTGCCAGAAATTAAAGATTATGTAGAAGATGGTCACGCATTAGATAATTATGATGGTGAACCAACTCCAATAACCGTAGATATAGGTGAGGAAAAAGTTGAGAAAACATACGAAGACTTTTTAAAACAAAAAGAAGAAGAAAAAGAAGCACGAAAAAGAGATTTAAAAATCAAAATGGAGTGTGAGAAAGACGCTAACGCTACTGGAAAAGTATCTGAAAAGTGTACAGAATTAGTTGATGAAAAAGATTGGGAAGAAGTAGAAAAAGCATTAGAAGAACAAGAAACAGAAACAAAGGAGAATAAGTCAGATGAAAAAGATAGTAATGGCGATAGTGATTCTTCTAGCGACACTAACTAATAGTTTCGCTGGTAATTCTGTTTGGATTCAGCAGGACAACCAAGATAGTGATGGTTCAGTATTCATCAAACAAGATGGTTCTAACAACAAAGTTGGTAAGTCTACCTCAGCACCATTTGTAATAGATGGTGAAAACTTAACACTTATAATCAGACAGATAGGCGACAGCAATACTACAGATTTATCTTCACACCTTGAATTTAAAGGTGAAGATATGACTATAGATTTATATATCAAAGGAGACTCTAACAAAGCTAGGTTTGAAGGTGATACAGATTCAACTGGTCATTGGTACGATATAGATATTACAGGTGATTCAAACTCAGCAAGAGTTGATGGTTATGACGCTGATAATACCTTAAGGACTAACATTGATTTAGATATTGTTGGGGACTCAAATGAGTTTTGGTTAAAGAGTAGAGGTGATGGTCACTTTATCTATGTTCTTATGTCAGGTGATTCAAACCGAGTACATTTCTATACTCATACAGATTCAGTAGGGTTTAATACAAACTCAAATGTATCAATTGGTCCTAATGTTGCTTCACACGGACAATTTGCAGACACTTCAGGTAGCGAAGGTGCAACACTTGACGCATACATAATTGGAAATTCAAATAGATTAGATAGTTCCTCATATGGAACAGGTAACTATCAAGTACACGACATTATAGGTAACTCAAACATTATAGACTTACACGCTTCTCATACTGGCGACTATGACTTGGCAACAATTAAAGGTGATAACAACTATTTAAAAACCGTTATAAGTGGCGACAACAATGTTTTAAGAATACACCAAGAAGGTGGTAACAATACTGCTAGAATTTATGTTTATACAGATGAAGCTGCTGTCAATATGGCACAAACAGGTGGTAGTAATACATCAAACATTACCATAACAGGTGATTCAATTTGGGATTACACATTAAATTTTACGCAAAATGGAAGCGATAATTGTACATACTCGTACAATAGAAACAATCAAACAGCAGATGTAACCGCTACCGTAGCAAACGGTTGTTAAAATGCGTAAGTCTATTTTAGCATTTATAACTTTCATAGTACTTTTCTGTACTACTGCTTTAGCACAAATAACTGGTCCAAAAGTTGGCGAAATCATAGGTTCAATGGGTACGACTTGGAACGAAAGAGAAGGTCAAACTGAAAACACTTCTACTGGTTATGAATTACAGATGAACGACTTCCTACAAACAGGTGAAGATGGTGGTATGATTATTCATTACCTTGATGATACTAAATTTACAATGGGACCAAATACAGAATTAATTATTGATGAGTTTGCTTTTGATACTTCTGTTGTACCAATAGAATTAGCAATGAACATATCTGTTCAAGTAGGTTCATTTACATATGAATCTGGAAGTGTATCTAGTTTAGGTGGTGAAGTTAATATTAATGCTGGTAATGCTACAATTACGGTACAAGGTACTGCTTTTTCAGGTACGGTTGATACTTCAGGTAAAGCAACAATTACTTTGTTGCCTGATAGTGATGGTGCAGTAGGTATGGTAACCGTATCCAATGACGCAGGTTCTCAAACAATTACAAACGCATTTAATTCCGTAACCGTTTATAATAATGATTTAGCACCTACACCTCCAAAAATAGAAACTAATAAACAAAACATTATTGAGTTAGATAAATTTGAAGAAGATATAAAAGACGAAGTTGAGAAATCTTTTGGTGATGTAGATATGAAAACTGAATTGTCTAAAGAAGACCAAGCAATACAAGAAATGGAAGAGGCGATAATAAGTGAAGAGGCAAGTGTTGTAGAAAATTCTGATACAATTGTTCAAACAGATTTATCTTCTAGTGAAGCAGATACCTTAATTGAAACAAAATCAGTAGAAGAAAGTAATTTAGTTGAAGTTATAGATGAAGTTGATACATCTTATTATGATTCTTGGGAAGATGATTTAAAAGATTGGGGTTATATAGATGAAGATAACCAAATTTCAGTTTGGGATGCTGAAGGTGAACAAAAGATGGATTGGGATGACGCAAAGAAAATGTATGCAGAAATGGACCAAGCATATTTTGACGCTATAAATTGTTCAGATTGTACTTGGGATACTATTGATTGGGATTCTGTTGATTGGGACGAAGTAGATTGGGATACTTATTATGATGAGTACAATGAAATTTTAGCTGACTATGGTCTTGCGTCTTGGAATGTAGAAGTAGTTGAGGAAGATGTAGTTGAAGAAACTAAAGAAGAAACAGAAGTAGAAACGGTTAAAGGATATACTTGGGAAGATTTTGCTTTAGATGACGCTTACTATAGCAATTCTGAATACATAGCGGCAGGTGGTCCTCCAACATTAACTCTACAAAACTATTGTGAGTATAATGGTTACGAAGACTATTGGTGTAACCAAGACTATGTTGATTACTTAAACTCGTGGTATAAAGATGACTGGACTTTAAAAGTAACCAATGATAGTTGGACTAAAGAATCTAAAAAGATATTTGGTAAACTATATGGTTGGTGTGGAAGTTGGCCAAATTATAAGATGTGTGCTGACCAACCTAAACCTTGGAAAATGAAAGACTTAAAAAAGACTTACATAACTGATTGGGAATGGTCAGATTGGGATACATATTGGGACGCATTATACGATTGGTGGTACACAGGTTACGATTACAATAATGAAGATGACCAAAGTAATTGGGAAGATGAATATGCTTACGAAGATGACTATGATATAGACGCAGAACTAGAAATATTATTAGCTAGTTATGATGAAGAAGAGTGTTTAAAATATGGATATTATTGGGACAATGCTAAATCTAGTTGTGGTACAGAATGGGTTGACAATAGTGGTTCAGAAACACAGGTAACTGCTAGTGGTGAAACTTTAAATTATACTACTGGAGAAGTAACCCAAACTTTAACAACAACTTCTGGAGGTGTGTCAACAAGTACCACTTCAACAGGAAGAGTATCAACATTAAATAACGATTTTGACGCAACTGCTTCAACTAGTGGTGACTACACAATTATAAATAGATACAACGATAATCATAGAGCATATGTAAAAACTGAAACGAGTAAAGAGGCAGACATACAGATTTTACAAGATACTGAAGCACAACACCTTGATGTAGGGACATCCTCTACCCAAAATAATATAACAATAATACAAACCGATTAGGAGAGAGTTAAATGGCAAACGGTAATGGGGAAACCCGAAAAACCATAACCTCGTTGGGACGAGAGATTGCAGACAACAGGACCAGTATTGAGGTGCTGAGAACAGAAATAGAACAAAATTCATTAGTACATAAAAGACTAGATACAGCAATTGAAAAATTGACTGGTATATCTTCAAGCATTAAATCAATGCTCGCAGTACACGAAGAAAAATTATCACAGGCAGAAAAGCTAGACGAAATCATATTTTCAAAATTAAAAGATAGACAAGTAGAGACAGAAACAAGGTATGCGTCTTTAAAAGAGCATATGGAGCTTACAGAAAAACGAATAATGAATGAGATTAAATCAATAAGAAATGATATTGGTGATAGAGTAAGCTTATTAGAGAAATGGAAGTGGGTAATTTTAGGTGGTTCTATAGTAATAGGGTTTATATTAGCTAGGAATTTCCCATTAGTTATTGAGTTGATGAGAGTAAATTAGGTTTTTCGGATATAATGACGGAAAATTAGCGGAGTAATTTTTTCGCAAATTCCGTTTTTTTAGGTGCTTGACAAATAGCTCATATTAGTGTATTATGATATAATAATAATTATGAGAATGCTATGTCAAGTTATATTGATTTAAAATACATTAACGAAATTTCGGCAAGATTAGCCCAATTCAAAAAGAAGGGTGACTATCTATTTAATTTCAGATGTCCTCATTGTGGGGATAGTCAGAAGTCAAAATTAAAAAGTAGAGGTTATTTCTATCGTAAGAAAAACGATATGTTTTTCAAATGCCACAATTGTGGTATGGGTCAAAACCTTGCAAACTTTCTAAAATTTATAGACCAAAAGGTTTATGAAAAATATCTATTAGAAAGATATAAAACGGCGTCCCCAGCGACACCGAAACCAGAGTTTAAGTTTGATTTTAAACCTGATATAAAAGATGACCATATTAGTGAACTGACAAGTATTGCTGAGTTAGACGCTCTACACCCAGCAAGAAAGGTTGTTGCAGAAAGATTTATTCCAGAAAAGTATTTTGATAAGTTATTTCTATGCGATAAATTTTATGAATGGGCACATAAGATTGCTCCAAGAAAATATAATAAACCAAAGTACGACCATCCTAGATTGATTATTCCTTTTTATGATGAACAAGGTAAGGTGTTTGCTTATCAAGGTCGTTCCTTTGGAAAAGAAATGCCAAAGTATGTTACCATTAAGTTAGATGAGAGTAAACAAAAAGTATTTGGACTTGAAAGAATAAATTTTGCAAAACATATCTATGTAGTAGAAGGACCAATTGATAGTTTCTTTATAGATAATTGTTTGGCAGCTGGTGGTGCTGATTTATCATTAGATAGCAAAATCTCTAAAGACCAGGTCACATACATATTTGACAACGAACCAAGAAATAAAGAAATTGTTAATCGTATGGAGAAAACGATTGAAGAAGGTTATAACATTTTTATTTGGCCAAGTGATATACAACTCAAAGATGTTAATGACTTAATTATGACAGGCGTAACCAAAGTGCAATTGGACGAGATTATAAGTATCAACACATACTCTAAATTATCAGCAAAACAAGCATTAGTAAATTATAAAAAAGTATAACATATATAAAGAAGGTTAAGAAATTATGGGTGAGAACGAAATTAAAAAAATTTTTGTAATAAAAAGAAACGGTCGTGGACGAGAAGAATTAAATGTAGATAAAATCCACGATATGGTAGAATATGCTTGTGAAGACATTAAGGGTGTCTCTTCCTCACAGGTAGAAATGAATAGTGATTTACAATTTTATGATAACATACCGACAGACCAAATTCAACAAATCTTAATTAAGTCTGCTTCAGATTTAATCTCATTAGAAAATCCAAATTACCAATATGTAGCTGCTAGACTATTACTTTATAGTTTAAGAAAATCTATTAACAGAAGATTGTGGGACCATCCACATTTATTTAAACACACAAAGAAATGTGTTGAACTTGGAGTATATGATAAAGATATTTTAAAATGGTACGATGAAGCAGATTTTGACCGTATGAATGCTATGTTGGCACACGATAGAGATTATTCATTTACATATGCTGGTTTAAGACAAGTGATGGACAAATATCTTGTACAAGATAGAAGTAATGGAACTATCCACGAAACTCCACAACAGATGTATATGATGATTGCCGCTACAATATTTGCTCAATATCCAAAAAATAAAAGATTAACTTATGTTAAAAAATATTATAACGCAATCTCAACATTTAAAATTAATATTCCTACTCCTGTTATGGCAGGTGTTAGAACTCCAATTAAACAATATGCTAGTTGTGTATTAGTAGATGTTGCTGATACTCTACAATCTATTTTTTCAAGTGATATGGCAGTTGGATACTATACAGCACAAAGAGCAGGTATAGGTCTTAATATGGGTCGTATAAGAGGTATTAACTCTAAAATAAGAGGTGGAGAAGTGCAACACACAGGTGTTATACCTTTCTTAAAGAAATTTGAAGCAACCGTTAAGAGTTGTACACAAAACGGTGTACGAGGTGGTTGTGCAACGGTACACTTTCCTATATGGCATAAAGAGATAGAAGATATATTAGTTTTAAAAAATAATAAAGGTAGTGATGATAATAGAGTTAGAAAATTAGATTATTCAATTCAGTTATCAAAACTATTTTACGAAAGATTTATTAATGACGAAGATATAACTTTGTTTAGTCCACACGAAGTACCTGGTCTATATGACGCATTTGGTACACCAGAGTTTGATGATATGTATTTGAAGTATGAAAAAGATACTTCGGTATATAGAAAGAAAGTATCAGCACAAAGATTGTTTATGGACTTATTGAAAGAAAGAGCTGAAACAGGTCGTATATACATTATGAATATAGACCACGCAAACTCACACTCCTCATTTAAAGACAAAGTTAATATGTCTAATCTATGCCAAGAAATTACATTACCTACTAATCCTATAAGTCATATAGATGGTGAAGGTGAGATTGCATTATGTATTTTAAGTGCAATCAATGTTGGTCTTTTAAAATCATTAGAAGAATTAGAAGACCTATGTGATTTATCAGTAAGAGCATTAGACGAAGTTATAGACCATCAAAAGTATCCAGTTAAGGCAGCTGAAATATCTACTAAAGCAAGACGAAGTTTAGGAGTTGGATATATTGGTTTAGCACACTATCTTGCTAAGAAAGGTTATACTTATGACCAAAAGATGGCGTGGAAAGAAGTAGATAAACTTACAGAAGCATTCCAGTATTACCTGTTAGTTGCAAGTAATGAACTTGCAAAAGAAAAAACAAAGTGTGATTACTTTGACAGGACAAAATATTCAGATGGTATCTTACCGATAGATACTTACAAAAAAGAAGTTGATGAGATTGTAAATCGTAAATTCAGCTTTGATTGGGAAGAACTACGGAAAGATATAATGCAGTATGGGCTCCGACATAGCACTCTCTCGGCTCAAATGCCTTCTGAATCATCTAGCGTGGTTTCCAATGCCACTAACGGCATTGAACCACCTAGAGGTTTCTTATCAGTTAAGAAATCAAAGAAAGGTACTTTAAAACAAGTAGTACCTGATTATACAAAATTAAAAAATAACTATACATTGTTATGGGATATGAAAGACAACGAAGGATATATAAATGTAGTGTCAGTAATGCAGAAGTATTTTGACCAGGCAATATCTGGTAATTGGTCTTTCAATCCTGAAAATTACGAAGACAATCAAGTTCCTGTATCGGTGATGGCACAGGATTTATTATCAACATATAAGTATGGTTGGAAGACATCTTATTATCAGAATACATATGACGGTAAAGTAGAAGATGAACCAATGCACCCATTGACTTATGAAGAAGCAGAAATAGGTAGTGTAAATCTACAACCAAACCAACAACCAAATATATTACTAGATACTAAAGAAGAAATAAAGATTCCAGTTGCAGAAACTATAGAGGAAGAGGATTGCGAAGCGTGTAATATATAAGAAAGAGAGTGTATGAATTTTGTTGCCAATGTACCACATATTCGTTGCTTTGTTAAGAAAGAATATGTCCACGATTTAGAAAGAGGACACGGAGAGTTTATAGAGGCAGTATTGTTAGCAGTTAAATCAATGAGAGGCAAAGCATTGATGTTTGAAGCATACTTACCTGAATACGGTGCCTGCTTTGATAAGTTTCCAATAAGTGCATTTGTTTGGAAGAAAGATATTATAGATAGTGAACAATTAAAGCTACCTCAATTAGAACTTTGGGATGCTTTTAGTTACCATATACAAATATGGGAGAAGACTTTATTAAAGAATTGTAATGTTAAAGTATGGATTAGAGATAAAGGTGAAGTATCAGGTGAATATCTATTTACCATTGATTCAGTCCATTCGGATCCTAACACAATAAATACAGGAGTTTCAGAAGTACCAACTGAACACAAACAATTCAATTTTGGTAAGTTGAATAATGGGCAATTCTTTGCTCAACCAAATAACAGAATGCTTTGGTACGAACAATCTTTAACACCAAAAGAGTTGAAGACACCTGACTTTCAGGTTTGTAGTAGATACTATTTTTGTGAACAAGAAGATAGATGGAGATACGGTAACAATGATGATTATTTTTATAAAGGAGAAAAAGTAGATGAGTGAGAAGATAGAGGCGCTAATAGAACAGATAGGTAATCTTACAATGCAGGAGTGCGCCGATATGGGTAAGATGATGGAAAAGAAATGGGGTATAACAGCAAGTCAAGTACAACCAGTTGCTGCTCAAGTTGTAGAAACAGCAAAGGCAACTAAAGATGTATTCCTAGTTGGTTATGAAGATAGTAAGAAGATTATGGTTATTAAAACTATAAGACCTCTATTAGATTTAGGATTATTAGAAGCAAAGACCTTTGTAGAGAAATCTGCTGGTGAACCAGTAGAAATTAAGACAGATTTAGAACCAGAAGAAGCAGATAAGATTGCCAAATCTTTAACTGAAGCAGGTGGAAAGGTTGAAGTCAAATAAGAAGATGGCAAGTACCGTTTTTAATAAAACAAAAGGTTTAGATTATACTAAGCAACCAATGTTCTTTGGTGAAGATTTACAAGTACAAAGATATGATGAAATGAAATATCCTATCTTTGATAAACTCACACAACAACAATTAGGTTTCTTTTGGAGACCAGAAGAAGTATCTTTACAAAAAGATAGGTCAGATTGGTCATTATTAAGAGAAGAACAGAAGTTTATATTTACTAGTAATTTAAAATATCAAACTATGTTAGATAGTGTACAAGGTAGAGGTCCGTGTTTGGCATTTTTACCATTTGTATCACTACCAGAATTAGAAGG